>OIYG01000659.1_pt1 | contig 31806 bp, 35 predicted proteins | sample 1587861 | NCBI WGS metagenome assembly OIYG01 (sample SAMN03283272) | human gut metagenome | biome: human-associated habitat; material: feces | host: Homo sapiens | place: Peru | collected 2012 | reverse complement strand
ATTCTTTATTTAATTCATCAACTTTATCAAAATAATTATCAGGTAAATCAAATTTAAATTCAGTATTATCTAGTTTAACACTTCTTTTGTCAACTGGTTTATTAGCTTTAATAGGAATATTCCAATTATTACCTACTTTAACAGCACCTTCAATTCTTCCATCCTGTAATAGTTGTCTTATTCTTCTTTCACTAATACCCCATTTTTTTACAGCATCATTTGTAGTCATAAATTCCATAATTTTCACCTCTATTTGTATTATACCGTTTCCGGTATGATTTGTCAATATATTTTATACCGTTATCGGTATATTATTATAATATTTCGTTTTAAAATTATTATGTAACTTATTTTAAAAATTCAAGAAGTTCTTCATAAAACTTTTCAGAATTATTTTGTACTTCCTCTTTAAATTCATTTATTTCTACATTCAATTTTTCAGTTTCTTTCTTATCTTTTTCAAAGTATTTAACATTCTTATCATAATATAATAAATCGTTATATTTTGAAAAATCTATATTATATTCTTGTATCTTATTACTGATATTAGCTAATAAAAATATGTAAGTAAAGCCAACATTTTCTAATTCTAAATAATGTTTATTGTCATTAGTAAAATACTTTGAACATAAGAAAAGAAGCATTTTCAAGAAATAATAATTTTGATATATCAATAATTGAAATATTTCTTTTTCTTTTGGGCTATTAATTTCGATTACTGTACTTACAATTAATGTACTATGAGTAAAATTACACATTTTATCATATAGTTCAGTTAGCATTGATAATTTTTCTTTACGATTTATATCTTTAAATGCTAGTTCACATATTTCATTCATATGTGTTCTAAATTTATCAATTACTTCACAAACTCTTGTCTTATCTCGTTCTATTCCTAAAGTTGTAAATTCATTATATACATTTTCATCAAACTGAATCATCATAGCCATCATAATATATTCAAAGGAAGATCTTAATAATGTATTTGAATCTACTAAGTTATAACATTTCAAATTATAATCAACATTTATTAATGATTTATGTGCTTGTTTTAATAAACTAATTGTTTCATGATGCTTAGTTCTTCTTTCATTTTCCAATTTCGACACATTATAAATACAACCATCTTTTAATGGTTTAATAAATTTTCTATTTATGGCATTATTAATAGTTTTATGTGATATTTGCATATTTTCACCACCTTAAAAAAGTTTAATATTTATTATATCACTATTATTTGATAAATTTAACATTGATTAACAAAAAAAGTATAAATAGATAAATTAAAACTATATATACTTTTTAACATTTAATTTAAATATGTTAAATTTTTGCTATTTTTATAACATGTTATGACACTTATGACACTTGTTTCTAGTGGGTGCCCTCATACATTTTAGTGACGCAAGTGACGCAATTATTCAATTACATCTTCGTTTTCTACTTCTTCTTTATCGTATCTATCACGTTTATCTTGTAATGTTTCTGTCTCTCCATATTTAGACATATATTCATATATACGAATTGATTTCCAACCAGTAACCTTACAACCCCATTCATTTATTGTTATTTTCTCTCCATTAAAATCAACAAATTTTCCATCAATTAATGTTGCTAATGATTCCTCTGGGAAAAGTGTCAAATAAACTTTATCTCCAGGAGTTAAATCCCCAAGTTCAATAAAATCATTTATATCCTTAAATTTTTTAGTTTCTTTTTTAGGCTTACCAATATCTATACTCTTTAAATCTACAGGAATATTTGGAATGCATTTATCAAATATAATATTAACCATTTCTTCTGCTCTATCTTTTACATTTTGATAATTATAGAAATCTTTATTTTCAGGTAACGAAATAGCATCATTTTGTCTTCCTGAATTTTTATCTCTATAATATATTCTTAAATTTCCAATCCTATTTAGTATTGATTTTGCAAAAACATCATAATCCATACCAGACTGAGCAAGTTCTTGTGGAAAATCATGACCTTCTTTTAGTACTAATGTATTATTATTTTTATTTTTATAGTATTTAAAATGAGGATCATTTATTTCAGGAGTTTGAACTAATAAGTGATCAAGACTATATAATTCTGAAAAATCATTTACTAATTCATATGCTTGATCATATGATGTAGTATATTTTTCTACATCATTTTCATCTTTACTTACTTCTGTGCTCTCATATAAAGCTATTAATGGAATCGCAATATCTCTCTTTTCATCATAACAGTCTAATCCTTTAATAGTGCTCTTCAATGTATCTGAAGTAATGCCTTTTAATAACAATTGACTTTCAAATTTATTAATAATTACTTGCTTATCAATTGTTTTATCACGTATGATATCAGTCATTATATCTTTGAAAACATTAATTGCATCTTTACTATCCCTATCACTAATAGTCAAAAATTTCATCATGAAAGATACTGTTTCTAGTGTTATATCTTCTACATCTTTTTTATTTATCTTATCATTTTTAAATTCTATTAACATTCTAAATAAAAGTGGTTTAGGATGTTTATAACTATTATTAACAAATATTTTGTAGAAAAATCTAAATTTTGACGAGCTAACTAAATTATATGCTGAATCTGAATCAAATAGCATATTATAATAATCTATTTTGTCTTCAAGATCATCAATTAATTTTTTTAAAGCTTCTTTTTCACTATCAACTCCAAAGACAGTTAATAATTCTCCAGAACTCAAACTTTTAAAATTATCAATATTTATATTTTGTCTATAATATGTAATAAAAGCTCTTATATAAGTATATAAATAATCATATAAATTATCTTTTGTTTTATTAATAAGTTTTCCCCATTTTTTGGAATAAATAGAATAGGATTCTTCATCCATCTTTGAAAAAACATAAGTTTTAAATAAATCAATAACTTCCAATTTTTTACCTTTGCTATTAATTGATTCAAACATTGTAAATACTTCTTGTTGCTTACAATTAGCTTCAATAGCAATAAACTTCATACCCATTAATAAATAATCAGCAAAGTCCAATATTGCACTTTGAGAATTCTTAACAATCTTTTCACTCAATAATTTATAGCAACATAAGAAATTCGAAATTATTCTTTCATCAAACACATTTTTACACTCATAATTATTACAAAATTCTACTATATCTTTTGGAGCATCAAAACAACTATCATATAACGATTCATAGCACTCTTTTTCTATACTATTTAAAATTACTGCACGTGTTTCTTTTTGGTTTTGCCTATTAATTATTTTCCATAATGATTCCTTAATTTTTAACATTGTACTATCTGTTTCACTAGCCCCATTTGATAAAGCCAATGAGTAAGTTGCCAATAGAATTAAAGAAAACGTTGTTAATCGTTGTTGGCCATCAATAATATCATAACTTGTAATATGACCATCAATTTTATCATCTTTGTCATAAATAATTATATTTCCTGTATAATAACCTTCTTCTTTTTCAGAAGAATTAAAGTTTGTAAAAATATCATTTAATAATACTTCAACTTGTTCCTTATCCCATGAATATGGTCTTTGATATACTGGAACATTATAAACACATTTAAATAAAGTTTCTAAATCCCACATATGTGGATCTAACAATTTTTTTGCCATTTTTTCACACTCCTATATATTAACTTTCATTTTCAACATTATAGAAGTTTAGCAAATCTTCAAATTCTACTTCTATACCGCAATTTTTAAGTCTATCTTTTCTTTGATTATAAATATATCTAATTATATTAACTCTTTCTCTATCAGTAGCCAAATGTATCATTCTATGACAATGTGGACATAATGTAATATAATTTGCCAATACATCGACAGAGTTCTCAAAATTATTTCTAAATTCACGTGGAACAAAGTGATGTACTTCAATATAGTTATGCTTAGTAGTTTTACTAGTGAAATATCTACATCCATTTAACATTTCTAATTCGCAAGTATAATTGGATTTTTCTCTAGCAATTTTCTTTCTCATTGCAAAAATTGTTCTTAATTGTTGTTTACCAATTATAGTAGTATCGTCTATTCTTGGTTCAGGTCTATCGCCAGAATATGTTATATCAACATTAATTGAACGTGGATCATAGATTTCATCTTCTGTTTCTTCTTCAGAATCATCAATATCTTCAACTTTAAATACATTCATTAATATTGGTTCAAAAACATTTTTATTATCAATCAAAAAACTTAGTAATTTATCTGAATTTATATCATAATCATCATATAATTTAAGAATTTGATTAATTGTTTCTTCAAAATCATTATATTTTAGTTTTCTAAATTCCTTTGAAAAAACTAAAATCTTTAAATCATCTATTAATTCATTTACTGTATAATTGCCTGTAGATAAAGATGGTGAAACAAATTTCTTACATATACAGCATTTTCTATTTTTTTCCTCTAAATTTTTACTTACATATCTTTGTAATTCTTTTTTATCTTCTTCGCTAGCATTATAGTATAAAGATAAAAATTCTGGATCTCTAAAAAATGTATCTAAATATAAGAAATCATAATTTGCTATATCTTTATCTGATATATTTAGATTTCTATCAATAAATAAATTTGCAAGTGCTGCTTCTACAAACTGCTCTGAAGTATTTTTTACTAAAATATCATATATCTCATTACTACGAGATAAAATATAATTATCTTTATTATCAAATGTTGCATCTAATAAGAACATATAACTTAGGAACCAACTCTCATCTTCATTTAAATCCTCATTCAAGAATTTCTCATACACTTTTCCTTTAGCAGTTTGTTTGAAAATTCCATTTTCTTCATAAAATAGTCTTGAAGCTTTCATTGGTGCAGTATATTGTTTATGTACTTCTTGACCCGTTCTTGGACTAACTGGCCATTCACTTCTTGGAACTCCTTCAACAGATTTAAAAGCATCGTATTTTTTATAAAAATTGGTTAAAGATCTACCATTGGTACCTTTAAATGAATACATGATAACTTTTTGAGCAGCACTTGAAAAATTTTCTACCCAACTATCAATTGTATTTTTATCTAAATAATAATTAAATAACATATTCATTATTTTCCCACCTCACAAACATACAAATATTCTTTATGATTTTTTAAATCAGTTTTACCCGCATTAAAAAACTTGTAATCAATTTCTATTTTAGTTAATTTTCCTTTTTTTGTTAATATATCTTCAATTTGTTTCTCTGAAATTTTATTATTAGAGGCTCCACTTTTTGCATCATAGGTATTATTATATGATACAACTATTATCTTTCCTTTTATATTATTTATCAAATCCTCAAATACAACAGGAGCTTTTGCTTTAGAATAATCACTCTTTAAATGATTTCTTTTAAATTTCATTGAATTGCCTTCTAATTCTTCGGGCTTTTGCCAAAGTGCCAAATTTTCTAAAACGTGATAAAAATTAACATATTGACGAGCGTTATATGGAGGATCTATATAAAATACATCAGCTTCTATTTCACGCACAAGTTGATTCGCATCTTTACAAAATATTTCATTTTTTTGTTTTAGTTTCTTAATATCAGGGATTCTTAATTGAACCCCTTTTTCTATAGGGACTTTATTTAAAAAAGATTCAAAATGTCCACATGTGTTTGCAATTTTATCTGTTTCATACATCAAACTAGTAAGTATAATATAAAACTCTCTTACCGAAATCTTCTTTCTTTTCTCTTCTAAATCGTCTCTTATATATCCAATAATTTTTGCATCATTTTCATGAAAATATTTATTACCAAATTTTTCTGAAAAATAATTATCTTTCAAATCATTTGGATTTAAAGAATTATACTCATTTATAATTTTTTCTATTTTATTAATATCATATTCGTCATCTGATAGCCAAGTATTATATGCTACATAATTTGAAAATAATAAATCATTTACAATTACTTTTGATCCTTTATTAGCAAAATAATTACCCACAACACCAGTTCCCGCAAATACATCTGCTAAAACGAAATCATAAGTTTTATAATATTTTTTTATTACTTTTTCAATGTTAGAAAGCAAACTATTTTTGCTTCCAATATACCTTCTATTATTTATCTGAAGTTTCATTGTTATTTCCTCCTGTCACAAGTATTTCTTGTTCTTCTCTGTCTCTATTTTTTTTGTTGTAACTAGAGCTTTTATAATGATAATTAATTTTATGAACTACACATTTATTATTATTAATCCATGACTCTAATTGAATATTTGTTTCTAATTTAGTTTTTAATACATTGCTTAGAGCAAAAGAAATATTATTATCAGCAATCTTACTCAAAAGATCTAGTAAATCCTTTTCCTTTTCGCAATTCCAACCATCATTTTCATTATAAACAGCTGTAGTAATTAAATAAGGGGGATCACAATAAACAAATGTTGCTTTTTTTAATATGTCTTTTACTTCTTTTGATCTGAAATCAGCACAAACAAATTCATATTTTGTATTCTTTGCTCTTTGACTATATGCCATAAGTTTATTATAATTATTTTTATTAAAATCTGTCTTGCCTACTGGCAAATTGAATTCACCCATACTATTAAATCTTATATCATTATTAAATGCATAAACCATTAATGTATATAATAATACATTTGCTTTTTCTGTATTTTTATTTTTTAAATTATTATAATATTCTCTTAGTTTATAAAAACCTGATTCATTATATTTTTTTAAGCCATTATTCCCAACAATATACCCTTCATCTCTATATTTCTTATATGTATATTTATAAGAATATGACAAATTATATTTTTCAATAATTTTTTCGATTTTAGAAATAATTACATTTATATCTTTTTCTGCCAAAAATTTAAGTAAATTGATTACTCTAGGATTACTATCTACTAGTATTACTTGATCTGCATCAACATTAAAACCTACGGTAGCTCCGCCACAAAACATATCTACAAAAACTTTAGTATGTTTTGGAAAATATTTAGTAATTTGAGGCAAAATTCTATATTTATTTCCTGTATAATTTAATGGACTCTTAATAAACATATCTATCACCTCCCTGAATTAAATATCTTTAGGCAATTTACTATAATCATATTTTATTGCTATGTCTTTTAATTCTTGTATCTCTTTATCAATGTCCTCTAATGCTTTATCGATTGAATAATCAGTTTCATCATTCTCTTTTATTAATCTTAAACCTAATTTTATTTCATTTAAGTTTTGCATTATCTTTAATGCTTTTTTTCTTTTATTAGCATCCCAATCTAAAATATCGTATTTAAATAATCTACATTCTTCTATAGTATTCTTTAAATCTTTTGTTGATTTATTTTTAAACTCATCATGAGAAAACCAACTCATAACTTCATTATAACCAGCCGCTTTTAAAAGTTGTTGCAAAGATAAATCTAATTTTTCCGCAATCCTTTTTAAAATTTCAGGATCTGGTTTAGATACTCTACCATTTTCTATATCATTTAAAGAAGAATTACTTATTCCAACTCTTCTTGCAAGTTCTCTTTGAGAATACTCTTTTACAGTTCTTCCTCCAACAATTAATGTAGTTAATGCTTCACTATTGTTCATATTTTCACTCCCTTAAAATTTTTCTTATTCTCTTCCATATTCATTATATCACATTTTGTCAGTTTTAAAAAGCATTTTTGTTCGGAATACTTGACAATTAAATTTATTTGTACTATATTGTTTGCGGTGAACGGCATACCGAACGCTTAGAAGGAAGTGAGAATATGGCAAAATTAAAAGTTCACAGAGCATTTGATGAATTCTTATTAGATCCTAATCTATCCTTAAGAGCTAAAGATTATCTAACAATGGTATTAACTAATAATATTACTCATGGTATAGAAATCAAAGAACACTGTACCGACTCTATGAATGATATTAAAGATACCCTACTCGAGTTAAGAATCAACAAATATATAAGGTATAACTCTGAACTAAATATTTTAGAAGTAAATGCTGTTCCATCCACTAAATGGAATGAAGATGAAAATGAATTATAAAAGAAAGAAAGTGATAATGTAAGACAGCATCAAAAACACTAAAATTAATAGCAAAACAATGGTGTAATTTAAATGATTTAATGAAACTAGAAGGTGTTGGTAGAAACAATGCATTATATATTAAAAGCACTATTAAAAAGAAATTAGAAAACGAAAACTATTATGTTTCAAATAATGCAGTACCAATGCAAGAAGTTGTTAAATACTTAAATATAGATATTCCATACTTAGAAGCTAGAGCTAATCAAATAAAGAAGGCATAAAGATATGAAGACTTTTGAAGAACTAAAAGAAACCACAAAAATAGACATCATAATCGATGGAATAATGAGGTCTAAAGTATGTACTTATTAGTATCTAAACCTAAAGTTGGTAAGTCTTTATTTGCGTTACAGCTTGCCAATTCAATTGCCAACAAAAAAGCATTTTTAGGTCATGAGATTCTAAAGCCTTCACCTGTCATATATATTACTACAAAAGTGTCAGATAGTCAATTAAAGGACAGGCGTAACCTACTAGGAATAAGTTTTGAAAAGAATAATTTCTTTGTAATGGATAGAGATGAAAAGCAAAGTATTAACTTTATGGATATTGAATATCAAGTTAAAGAATTTGCTGAAAAATTAAATGGAAGAATATTAATTCTAGACATGTTAAAGAATATTGATTTCAATATTTCTTATGATATTAACAGTTATCAAGATATATCTCAAAAACTTATGCCTAAGATTAGAAGCTATGCTGATAAGTATAATTTAACAATATTATTTGTTCATCATTTGAACAAGTTAGATAAAACACCAGGCTCAACTGGATTTGATGCCGTAGTAGATGGAATAATTAGATTAAGTAAAAATAGTTTTGATGATAATACTATCAAAATGGAAATTATTAATAGAGATTCCCCTGATGAAGAAGAATATCTTCATAAAGATAAGAATCAAGTTTTTTCAATAGCAAAAGACAATGCTTTAGAGATAGCTAATCCTGTAATAGTAGCTTTTGTTAAATATGCTATTAGAGAAAAGAAATTTGATTTTACGATTAGTGAAATCATAAATAAAGCAAATCTGATGTGTACTCATGCTCAGTTAGGTAAGCTATTAAATACTCAAAAAATTTGCTTGAACAAGAAGGTCTTCATATAAGTAAATATAGAACTACCGAAGGTAGAATGTATCATATTGATTATGAAGACCCGTCTTTAGAAAATGAATAAACGTGGCACGTATTGTTTCGAAGAAATGAAAGTGGCGAAAGTGAATCAATTTATTGTTTTAGATAATTGATAAATTCGATAAAGCACTTGTTACACAAGTGGAGCCATTGAATTTATTTCATTGACTTCTGACTTTGTAACAAGCATATGGGATTTTTAAGGATCGCCTTAAATTCACGGGCTGTGCCCTAGTGAGATATGTCACACTTATAAATAAGATATGACAAATACTACGAAAGGAGATAAAAATGAATGTAGATTACCAAGTTATAACAGTAAAGAATCAAATTAAATCAAAAGATATTGGTGGTCGAGATGTTGAACTTGACGATAGAAAAGGCTCTGGAAATTATGATAAAGAACGTACTCAATTCAATATAGAATACGTAGGATTTGATGGACACTCTACTTTATCTAGTAAAGTATATGAAACTATCTATACTAAAAATATTAATTTTAATAAGGGTGATAATACAAATATATTAAATGGTTGTATTGTTACAAGTAGGCCTGACTTTTTTAGAAAATTAGGACTGCATATGAAAGATACTGAAAGAGTTTATGTAGAAGGTAATCATGCAAGAGAATCTGTCTTTTGTCGTGATATTAAATCCAAAGAAGATATATTAGAAAAAATGCTAGAATACTTCAACAAAAGTTATCGATTTTTGTCGAAAAGAAAATGTAGTCTACTCTGTTATTCATTTTGATGAAGATACTCCGCATATGCATTTTATTTTACTCCTGTAGTAAATGAAGTTCATAGAAAAGTATTTGAAACAGATAGTAATGGTCATCAAATATTTAAATTTTATATAGGAAAAGACAGAAAAGAAAAGTTAATACCTATTCAAAAGAAAGATGAAAACGGTAAAAATTTATATTCAATAGAAAAAGGAAAATTTCTAAATTGTGATCAATTTTGGAAAGATAAAGGTTTTAATCTTGATAGAGGTCAAATTGGAGAAAATAAATATCATCAAACAAAAGCAGAAAAATATTTAGAAGAAACACAGGAAGAAAACAAACTAATGGAACTTGAATTAAATAAGAATAAAGCCTTAAATAAAGTTAAAAAATCATATAAAGCAAACAAAAATGGAGCCTTTCGGCTCCTTCAGGGTGAACTAGACACAAATCTATTTTTTCTTTTGTTTAAATCTAATATCAAAGTTAGGAAATGCTTTTATAACTCTCCTAGTAAGTTTACCCTTACTAAGAAGAATTTCCTTAACTTTAGCATTAATTTCTTCAGTACTATCTTTAAATACTACTTTACCAACATTCTTAATTTTACTAGTAACACTAAACGAAACAAAGAAATCAATAACAAATAATACCATCAAAATTGAAACAACACATTTTAATAATATAGGATCTATCTTATTTAAAATATTTATTAAGAATGGATTAATTAAATAAACCATAACTAACCCCATAATACCAAATACTATTAAATTAGATAAACATATTCTCCCATTAATATTAAACTTTTTATTAGAATAATCCCACCATCTAGTTTTAAATATTTTTTCCATAATATAACTAGTTAAATATTCAAGTATTGAACAAACTATAACAGCCATACAGAAAAGTATAATTGGATCACTCTGGTACTTTGTTAAAAGGATAGTTATTAATATACCACCAGTACCATAAATAGGTACTACTGGTCCAATTAAGAAACCTCTATTAACAAATTTATGATCTTGAATTAGAAAAGCACTCACTTCAACTATCCACCCAATAAATGAATATATTAAAAATAATGCTATTAAAATAAATGTCTTATACATATAAATACCTCATTTTTAATTAATTACTCTGTTCTAAGAGCTATTACAGGATCCTTTTTACTAGCCATATTTGCAGGTATAGCACCACCTATAAGTGTTAAAGTTGTACTAATAACTATTAAAAGTAAAGCATGTGATGGATCTAATATTGCAACATTACTCAAACCAGTTAAATCTTTTAAAATAATATTAACAGGAATTATCAATAATCTTGCAATTAATACACCAATTAAACCACTTAGCACACCAACAATAAAAGTTTCAGCATTAAATACTCTACTAACATCTTTCTTTCTAGCACCTAAGCTCCTTAAAACACCAATTTCCTTAGTCCTCTCTAAAACACTTATATAAGTAATAATACCTATCATAATAGAACTAACAACTAAACTAACAGCACTAAAAGCAATCAACACTACTGTAATCGCATCCATTATTTTAGAACCAAAACTAATAAATGTACTAGCTAAATCATTATAAACAATTTTATTCTCATCATTTTTATCAATATTATATTTATCCAAATACTCTATAATTTTATCTTTACTCTCAAAATCTTTAGGATAAATATTTATCATAAACGGTTCATCCTTACAACCCAAATATAGTAACATATTCTCTTTACTATCACTATCTAACTTTTCTCCAGTAAAAACACTATTATCACTTTTACTTTGACTTAAAACAATATCACTATTACTATTAACACTAATAACTTTTTCTACTAAATCATTCTTATACAAAATAGAACCAATATTATTACTACTCATCATACTACTAGTATCAGTAATATTTCCTAAACTATTCATACTTGTTGCTATCTGTCCTAAATAATTATCTTCTTTATTTCTTACAATACCAACTATTTTTAAAGTAAGATTTTCTTTATTATAATAAACATCATCTAAGTTAGTATTAGGTATAAACATATTCATATATTTAGTATAATACTGATTATTAAAAACCAACTTAATTTCTTTACCTAAAACTTCTTTAAAATCAATTTTATCTTTATCTCTAAGTCCTAAAGCTTTTAATATCTTAGTATCCACCCTATTTTTAGAATCAACCACAAGTACTATATCAGTAATATTTTTAGGATACTCCCCATCTAATAAATCAAATGCTTCCATCATAAAATCTTCTTTATCAAGTTCTTTAGGAATAACACCCATATTTAATTCATTAGAGCTTACACTTTTAACATCTTCTCCATTTTTAACAAGTAGATTCAGATTTGTTGCTCTTGTAAAACTAATACCACTAATTAAAGAATCATCTAACTTTTCTATATATTCAATATATTCCTTAGTTATATTATTAGTATGTAACATATTATAAGAATTAATATCAAAAGAATAAATTACTTTATCTTTAGGATAATCTCCTTTACCTGGCATCATACTTCCCATCATTTCTTCCATTTGTTTTTCATCCATACTCATAGTACTCTTACTTATTGTTATAGGAAAATTACTAAGAGTATTCTTTTGATATATATCAACTTGTTTATCAAATCCATTACTTAAACTAAGTATAATGCTTATTCCAATAATACCAATACTAGAAGCAAAAGCAGTTAAAAATGTTCTACCTTTCTTAGTCCTAATATTATTAAAACTTAACTTTAAAGCTGTTAAAAAGCCCATCTTAGTTTTCTTAATCTCTATATTATTTTTATCTTTATACTTTTCTTTAGGTAAACTATCACTTATAACTTCTCCATCTTTTACTTCAATAATTCTGGTTGCATACTTTTTAGCTAAATCTGGATTATGTGTTACCATAATAACTAATTTTTCTTTAGAAATCTCTTTAATAAGTTCCATTATTTGTTTACTAGTTTTAGTATCCAACGCTCCAGTAGGTTCATCAGCTAATATTACTTCCGGATCATTTACTATTGCTCTAGCAATAGCAACTCTTTGCATTTGCCCACCACTAAGTTGATTAGGTTTCTTATAAGCATGATCTTTAAGTCCTACCCTATCTAGTGCACTAAGTGCTTTTTCTTTTTTATTTTTTACTCCACTTAAAGTTAGACTCATTTCTACATTTTCTAATACAGACAAATGTCCAATCAAATTATAACTTTGAAATATAAAACCAACACAATTATTTCTATAAGCATCCCATAAATTATCATTAAACTTTTTAGTACTCATATTATTAATAATTAAATCTCCTGAGTCATATCTATCAAGTCCTCCAATAATATTAAGAAGTGTAGTTTTACCACTTCCACTAGCACCTAATATACAAACAAACTCATTCCTATCAAAAGTAAGGCTAACACCTTTAAGAGCATGTTGTACAAATTCACCAGTCTTATAACTTTTTTTAATATTTTTTAACTCTAACATTTTTTATCTCCTTCCAACATATCATTAAATTTTACTAATCTATTATAAAAACCACTCAATACTTCATTATCAACATTTCCTAATATTTCTTTCTTCAAAATATTAAATTCATTAATTAGTTTTTTAGAAAGAATAACACCACTCTTAGTTAAAGAAATACCTTTAATACTATTATTAACTAATTTCTTGCATTTTAAACTAATCAAAACTTTAGTAGTCATTCCTTTATCAAAGTCAGCCATTTTAGTTAAATCTTTAAAACTAATTAAAGGACGTTCATTAATAATAAGTAAATAAATAACTTCAGTAACATTTACATTATATTCTTTTATTCTAGAATTAATTAATTTATATATCTTCTTCTTAATAGAACCAAATATTAAAAATAATTTATCCTCTTCACACATATCACACCTCTGTTGACTATTCAACAAAATAATAATACTACACTCACTTTCCATTGTCAAATATTTTTTAATTAAAAGTATAAATTATTTAAAAGATAAAAATGAAAATCTCAAAGCAAAAATAAATGACTTAAAAGCTAACATAAAAAATTTATTAAACTAAAAACAGCAACAAAGTTGTTTTTTTACTTACCATAAATTTCTAGGATACTCTCCTTCTTTAATCAACTCATTAATTTTACTAACTAATAACTCTTTATCTTCTTTATAAGTAATCCCAAACCATTTACTAGTAGTTTCAAGTACTTTCACTTTAACCAAATCTTTACTTAAATACCTACTTACTTCTACTGGTATTAAATATTCAAGTGTCATAATATCATTAGTCTCTAAAAACTCTTTAAAATTACTTTCAATTAAATCAAATATTCTAGGAGTAAATCCAAACATATTCATAGACACTGGAGTACTATCATTTACTTTTACTTCTTCACAAGTAAATAAACTACTTGCTTCATACACTCCATCAGCAAACTCTATTTTACTTTCAACTATTTCATTTAAGTATCCATCACTTATATAACATACTCCTCTTTTAACACTACCATTACTTGATAAAGTTGCTCCTAGTTTATAACTTACTATTCCAAAATCATTTTTAGTATTTTTTAGAAACTCACTTAATTGTTTAAATGAATCATATCCGTAAAAATCATCTGCATTAATAATAGCAAAATTTTCCTTAACAACATTTTTACAACACAATATTGCATGTGCAGTTCCTAAAGGTTTAGTTCTTTCTTTAGGAATACTTATTGGTACATTTTCATTACTTTGAAAAACATATTCCACTTTAATCTTTTCTTCAATTCTCTTACCAATTGTTTCTTTAAAAATATCATAATTTTCTTTTTTAATAATAAATACAACTTTATTAAATCCACTTCTTATAGCATCATAAATTGAATAATCAATAATAAATTCTCCATTTGGTCCAACTGGTTCAATTTGCTTTAATCCACCAAATCTACTACCAATACCAGCAGCCATAATTACTAATGTCATATTTCACTACCCTTCATAATAATTGTACCAAAGAAATAACAGAAATACTATACTTTTATTAACTAATACAAAAAAAGTCCAATATTGGACTTATATACTAATTGGAGGATCCGGCCGGAGTCGAACCGGCGCTCGCGGAGTTGCAGTCCGATGCCTTAGCCTCTTGGCTACGGATCCAACACAAAGTAACTATATTATATCAAACAATATGTGTTTTTTAAAGAGAAAATTACACTTTTTTATACAAATTGATATAATTCATGCACATTTAGACATAATTAATATAAAAAATATATAAATTCATTAATAAACACAAAATAAAAATTACCACCTAATTAAGTTAGTAATTTTTATTCAATATAATTAATACAAATTTATCAAAAATTGATTATTTCTTACTATTAATATCAAATCTATAGAAGAACTATTAGTAATTTCTCTAGGTACTTCTATATAAACATTATTAGTATTAATATCAAGTGAAATAACATTAATAACAGGATTTTTAACATATCCATCTATATTATAACTAATATTTCCAAAATACTTTATAAAATCACTATTAGTTTTAAGATATTTATTAATATACAAACTCTCATCTATCTTCTTATCCAAAGTAAGTTTCAAAATAGTCCTATCATTTTTAGCCATTACATCAGGTTTAATAATTTTTTTACCATCATAAGTTTTACCATTAACTGTATACTTATAATTTTCTACAAAACTATCACTAATCTCATAAGAAATTACACTTACTTCACTATTCTTTAAAGTAGTATTTTTTAAACTAATAACATCATTCATATTATAAACATTAACTTCTTTATCAAGAAATAACTCTTTAACATCCAAATTAACTTCTTTATACTTACTAGCTATATCTCCATTAATAATACTAACATCTTGAAGTAATCTAAATTTAGCATTATTAAAAGTTAAATTACTAGGTATTTCAAAAACAACTATATACTCATAACTATGTCCTGCTAACAAAACTGTATTTTTAGTAAAATTTTCTCCTAAATCAACTAAGAAATTTCCCTTACTATAAACTGGATTATATATTTTATCATCAAGAACTAATCTTATTTTTTCCACATCCACACTAGTCTTTAAAGAGTTAGTATTTTCCATATTCACTTTAACAACTACACATCTTTTATTCTTTAAAATATTATTACCACCATAGTCTATATCAGTAACATAAGAAGCATCTACTTTAAAAACTATACCGTCTACACTAAACGTAGTATTTTCTTTATAAGTTTTATTAAACACCGATACTCTTAAATAAACAAGAAAGAAGACAACTAATGATAGTACACCACATATTGTTCCAAAGAAGAATTTATTTTCTAAAACATAATATTTAAATTCTCTTAACATTTTTCTAACAGTTCTTTTATATTTATAAGCATTACTTCCTAAAGTAACTTCTATTTCTTCTTGATCTTCTTCTGCTATATCAAGTTCTTCTAAGTCTTTTTTAAAATCAAACTTTTTTATATCAAAACCTACCGCACGAATTACATGAAAAGCCAAAAGTATATACTGAGGAACATATGCTATAATTATAATATCCCTATAAGCCCTTATACCCCTTACATTAATTTGATTTAAACTAATATTACTAAATACATTAAAATATACTATAAAAAGAATAAATAAAACAAAATAAAATCCAATAGTAAATATATATAACTTTCTACTTTTGTTCTTCCATTTCATTAATAAATACACAAAAGCACTTATCACAATAATAAGAATAATAGAAATAAACATATAAAAATTAATATATGACCCACTATTTAATGTATAATAACCATTCTTAACATACTCATTAAAAAAACTAACAATACTACTAGTTTTACTAATTAAAAATACCATTAATAAAGATAAAATAACATGTATTAATCTAAAGTGCTTTATCATAAAAGCATAAGGTTTTTTAATAATCACACTATCCAACTCCTATTCTAATAATATTATAAAATAAAAGGAAGTAAATTTCAAGATTACTCCCTATAAAAAATCATCTGACCTGGTAATAAATATATAGTTTTATTTTGCTTAACAATATCACTTTCATTTGCACCAAACACCTTAGAAACTAAGTTCAATGTATCATCATCCTTAGTAATATAATATTGTATACCCTTTTTAGGTATAATAAGTGTTTGATTAGGATAAATATATTCTTCTACCTTTAAACCATTTAACTCACTAACCAATTTAGGATTAACATTAAACTTTTTACTTATACTATAAAGAGTATCTCCCTTATTAACAGTATAATAAGTATAATACTCTGTATCCATTACCTTTCTAAATTCTTCCATTAAATCACCTATACTAATATATGAAAAAAAACTAATTATGTTAATTAACAAACTAGTTTCTTTACTTATTATAAACAAAAACATTACTATTTTTATTAAAATTAAATTCAAAATAATGTCCTAAATAATTTATCTTTCCTTCATAATAATTATATAAATTATCCTTATATATAAAATATATTCTATCATTTATATAGTCAACAATATTCACTTCTTCATAATTAAAATACTTAGTAAATAACTCTTCATCATACTTATAACTTAACATATTACCTTTAACATTTAAAACATTAGAAGTTTTATCAAAAAAATTAATCTTTTCACTTTCATATTCACTCATTTTAACATAAACTTTTTTATTTTTAACATATTTAAATACTCCAGTAAAACTATCTCCTACTATTTTAACTTTATTCTTTTTATAATTAATCTCAACTAACTCACTATTCTTTTTATCATACATATATATTTTATTTTTATGTACTCCTGCATAATAAGATTCATAACTAAACTTATAATTAGTATCTATTGTTTTATATTTACCAGTTGTCATATCTAAAACAATAAAACCACTAAACATATACTCATCATCATATTTAGGAAAAATTAAATATTCATTTATTTTTATCATTAAATCATTAGAATATCTATCTTTATTAAAAATATTAATACTCTTATACCCATTACTATTTAAATAATAAAATCCATCATATTTCCAAATAAGTACATATTCTCCATCACTAAATTCATTATTAAAAACAAAATCTTTCTCTTTACTTTCATATTCAAATTTATTAGATAATACATCCTTAGTAACTAAATAATCTTTCTCACTACATAAAGTATAAAAACCCTTTGGACTAACACACTCACCATCTACTTTAATAGATTTAACTACTTTTCTAAACAAACTCCTATTTTTCTTTATAACATAATTATATTTACCATCTTTATTAGTTAAAACTAAATAATAGTACCCATCACTATACTTTTCCCTAACATCAAAGTTATCAAGTTTATAAGTAACTTCATAATCACTAACAAAAAACTTAATAAAAAGAATAATGCTTATAAAACATATAATTAATAACACTTTTTTCTTCATAATACTCCTATAAATAAAGATTAATGTTTCCATTAATCTTCACTATCACTTTTAATAACACCATTTTCTTTCAAGAATGTAATTAACTCATCTTTAGGCATTTCACCTCTTTGATAGTCAGCAACAAATTCTCCATTATTAGTAATAAAGATATAAGGTGTACCAAAACTAGAATAAATATCATATGTATTAGTAAGCATAGTATATGATTTACTACTTACTTGATCAAGTTCAAACCAATATAACTTAAATCCATACTCTTTTTGAACACTATTCATAATTGGTTTAAAATTAAGACAATGACCACAAGTAGTTTGTGCTAAAACGGTAACAACAACTCCACCCTCTTTAGTAGTACTATACCATTCAGTTACCTTCTCATCATTTTTATTTTTAATATCACTATCTTTTACTAAAAGACTTAATACTATAAATAAAACTGCAAGAAAACCAATTATAATATAAACTTTATTCTTTTCTAAAAATTTCTTAAATTTTTTCATATCCTCACTCCTCATAATAATTGTATAATATCTTCCAAAAAAAAACAAGTTTTTTAATAAAATTTCACTTATTTCTTATTCTATCAAACTCTAAATAACTAATGAATAATATAAAACTATATATAATACTCTTTAAAACCTTTGAACTAATTAAAATTTTGTTAAAATAGTTCTCACTAATTTCGGTATAACCAAATACTATAGTTTTACTACTTACATAAAAACTAGCCATAAATCCGAAAGCTACAATAATTATATTGAATAAAATACGTTTTCTAACATTAGTCTTTTTAACAGAAGTAGAAACTAAAAATAACATAAACAAAATAACAAAGTTAATTAATAAATATAGTAGTCCAATAAAACTACTAGAGCTTATTAAATAAACTATAACTTCAAAAATAGTTAATAAACTAAATAAAACAAGCACTAATTTATAAACATTATTTTTCATACTACATCACAATTCAATTATATTATATAGAATTTAAAAAGTCTATAGTATATTTTAAAAGAAAAAGAAAATATTATAAATGGTGATATTATGAATGAAAACAAAGAATTATTAGTACTTATACATGACAATACAAAAATGGGTTTAACTAGTACTCAAAAATTACTTACTCTAATTAAAGACAAAAATAACAAAATTAAAAATATTCTAGAAAATGAATTAAAAGAGTACACAGCATACTATAAAGAATGTAAACGTCTTATGAAAAAGAACAAAATTAAAATTGAACACACAGAATTTTTAAAAAATTTAACTAGTACAGTAGCAATGAAAATGGAAGTTAATAAAGATAACTCTGACTCTAAAATTGCAAGCATATTAATACGTGGATTTAATATGGGAAACATAGACATAGAAGCGAGAATAAAGAATTACAAAAAAGAAGTTGACAAAGATATATTAAAACTTGCTAAAGACATATTAACTTTTGGAGAAACTGAAATAAACAAATTAAAAGCCTACTTATAGGTCTTTTTTTATTTTATAGAAAATATACTTAACTGGTGACATATATGTTTGATATTAAAGGTCTTACTAAAGAAGAAGTTTTAAATAATAGAAAACTCTATGGAAGTAACAAAATAACAGAAAAAAAGAAAACTACTATACTAAGCTTAATTATCGAATCATTAAATGACCCAATTATAAAAATATTATTAATCGCTTTAGGAATAAAAATACTATTTTTTATTAATGATAGTGATATATATGAAACAATAGGAATAATTGTTGCTATAATTTTAGCAACAGTAATAAGTAGTTTAAGTGAATATGGTAGTGAAAAAGCTTTTCAAAAACTTAGTAACACTACTAATAATATATTAGTAAAAGCTTATAGAAATAATTTAATAACAAATATAAAAATAGAAGAAATTGTAGTTAATGATTACATATATTTAGAAAGTGGAGATAAAATTCCAGCAGATGGTATACTTTATACTGGAAACATATCAGTTGATGAAAGCATGTTGTCAGGAGAAACTAAAGAACAAAATAAAACTTCTATGAGTCCACTTTATAGAGGAAGTGTAATAACTAATGGGTCAGGTGTTTTATTAGTAAAAAAAGTAGGTAATAACACATACTATGGTAAAATAGCAAAAGACATACAAGAAAAGACTCCAACAAGTCCACTTAAAAATCGTCTTCGAGTACTTGCCTCATTCATAAGTAAAATAGGTTACATCTGTGCATTCCTAGTAATACTGTCTTACCTATTTAATGTAATAGTAGTTAAAAATAATTTTGATATAAATAGAATAAAAACAATGCTAACGTCTTTTAACACATTAGTTCCCTACTTATTATATAGTCTAACCCTTGGTATTACCATAATAGTAGTTGCAGTTCCAGAAGGATTACCAATGATGATAACTTTGGTATTATCTAGTAATATGAAAAGACTACTAAAAGAAAATGTTCTTGTAAGAAAATTAGTTGGAATTGAAAGTAGTGGAAGTCTAAATATACTATTTACAGACAAAACAGGAACTCTTACTAAAGGTGAATTAGAAATGGTAGGATTTGTAACATTTGATAACACTATATACAAAAGCATTGAAGAAATAAAAAAAACAAAATTAAAAGAAATAACTCTTTTAAGCTTACAATATAACACAAACAGCACTTATATAAATAATGAAATAATAGGTGGAAACATAACAGACCGTGCCATTATTAAATTTACTGGTCCTATTAAAGAAAATAAATATAAAATTTTAAACAAAGAAGAATTTAATAGTAAAAAGAAATATAGCAAAGTTACTCTTAACTATGAAACAAAAACTGAGTTTTACAAAGGAGCATATGAATTAATTATAGATAAATGTTCTTATTTTTATAAAAGTGATGGAACAAAATCAATTATTAAAAACAAACAAGAACTAATTAACTTAGGTAACTCTTATACAGAAAAAGGTTACAGAGTACTAGCGTGTTCTACCTCTAATAATTTAACAAATGGGGTGTTTTTAGGTTTTATATTAATAAAAGATGAAATAAGACCAAGTACAATTGAAGGAATAAAAAAAGTAACAGAGTCAGGAATACAAACTGTAATGATTACAGGAGACAATAAATTAACTGCAATAAGTATAGCAAAAGAAATAGGACTTTTAACTAAAGAAGATGATATAGTTTTAACTAGTGAAGAATTAAATAAAATGAATGATATCGAGGTCAAAAAAATAATACCAAAATTAAAAGTCGTTGCAAGAAGTCTGCCTGAAGACAAAAAGAGACTAGTAATACTTAGCCAAGAATTAGGTTTAGTTACTGGAATGACTGGAGACGGAATAAATGATGCTCCAGCCTTAAAACGAGCAGATGTTGGTTTTGCAATGGGAAGTGGTACAGAAGTTGCAAAAGAAACCAGTGACATAATCATATTAGATAATAATTTTATAAGTATAGTAAAAACAATTCTTTTTGGTAGAACAATATTTAAAAGTATAAGAAAATTCATAATTTTCCAACTAACAGTTAATTTAACAGCAGTAAGTTTAAGTGTAATTGGACCATTTTTCGGAATAATTGCACCAGTAACAGTTATACAAATGCTTTGGATTAACATGGTAATGGATACTCTTGCAGGAGTAGCATATAGTTACGAACCCCCTCTAGACAGTTACATGTTAGAGCCACCAAAAAAGAAGGATGAAAAAATAATGAATAAATATATGTTAAACGAAATACTTATAACCGGTTCATATATGAGCATACTTTGTATGGTATTTTTAAAAAACAAATTCATTCATAGCTTATATAGAGTTGGAGAAAATGATAAATATGTAATGAGTGCATTCTTTGGACTATTTATATTCATGACTATCTTTAATGCATTTAATGCAAGAAGTAATAGATTAAACATATTTGCAAACTTAAGAAAAAATAAAGTATTTCTATTCATTGTAACATTCATACTTGTAGTTCAATTAATAATGATTTACTTTGGAGGAAGTATATTTAGAACAACAGGATTAACCTTATTAGAATTAGATATAACTCTATTACTAGCATTCACTGTAATCCCTTTCGACTTTCTAAGAAAACAAATAATAAAAAAACTAGGATTGTCAAACAATATTTAAAAAGAAGAGACATTTGTTTCTTCTTTTATTCACTAACTATATCTAATTCTTCATGACTATTTGCATTAACATTTAAATCACTAAACATATTATTCTTATAGAGAACATAACCAGCAGCACCAATCATTGTAGCATTATCTGTACAATATTTCTTTTCAGGAATATACATTTTTATTCCATTTCTATTACACATATTAACAAGACTATCCCTAATAGCAGTATTACTTGCTACTCCTCCACATATACTAAAATTCTTAACATTATATTTTAAAATAGCATTTTCACTTTTACTAACTAAACACTTAATAACAGCATCTTGAAAACTTCTAGCAACATCTTCTTTAACAATATTTTCCCCTCTTTGTTTAGCATTATGTACTAAATTATTAACATGACTTTTAATACCACTAAAACTAAAATTAAGTGTATCATCATCTAATATATTAGGCATATGATAAGTATTCTTTCCATTACTAGCAAGTTTCTCAATATTAGGACCACCAGGATAAGGCATATCAAGTATCCTTGCAACTTTATCAAAACACTCTCCAACAGCATCATCTAATGTCCTACCTATATATTTAAAACTACTTTCATTTTCCATATAAAGTAAATCAGTATGTCCTCCACTTATAACCAAACTAATAAGAGGATACTCTAAATCTTGATTAATATTATTTGCTAAAATATGTCCCATCATATGATTAACTTTAATAAAAGGTTTATTATAAACTAAACTAAGCGTTTTAGCTGATTCTAGTCCTACTAATAAACTTCCCAACAGTCCGGGAGCATAAGTTACAGCTATTGCATCCATCATATCCACAGTCATATTAGCCTTCTTTAAAGTTTCATCAATTACTAATGTAATATTTTCTAAATGTAACCTACTAGCAACTTCTGGTACTACTCCACCATAAAGTTTATGTATATCTATCTGTGTATTAATTGTAGTTGCAACATCTTCTTTTCCATTTTTAACAATACTAGCACTCGTTTCATCACACGAACTCTCAATTGCTAAAATATAAATATCTTTCATAAAATTCCTCTTTTCCATAATAAGTGCATCATCATCATTATAATATTTCTTTCTTACATAAATAACTACAAACCCAAGTTTTAAATACAAGTTAATTGCAGAAACATTCCTACTTCTTACTTCAAGCATAAATTTAACATCTTTATACTTATTAATCAAATAACTAAACAGTTTATAAGAATAACCTTTCCTTCTATATTCTTCCTTAGTAAAAACATCTACTATATTAACAACATCAAAAGTCTCTTCTATAATAATATAACTAACTTCTTCTAAATTTTCATAGTAAGAAATCCTATGTTTATAATTATCTACTAGATTATCTTTTATCACTTCAAAACCTCTATTTCTTTAACATAGTTAGCCCTAACTAAATGAGGATTAACACTAGTTTTACTTAATGCACATTTAACAACCTTCTCAATATCAAGACTCTTATCCACTATAACATAATCACTATACTTACTTATATCAGTAACATATTGTTCTTCTATTCCGTCTCCACTTATATAGTACCCTTTAGTATCTTCAATAACACACATCTTTTTACCATTTAAATTACTACTTACTAAATAAGATTCTAAACTAGATATTAAATAAATAGGGATATTTAAAGAATAAGCAAGAGTTTTAGCAACAGAAAGTCCTATTCTAAGTCCAGTAAAACTACCAGGACCATTAACACAAACTATATCTTTAATATTTTTAACAGTTAAATCATTTTCTCTTAAAATATCTCTAATCATAGGAACAAAATAAACAGCATGACTATGATAACTCTCTCTATCTTTAACAATAATATTCTTTTCACTATACAAAGCAACAGTTATTAATTCATCATGTGTATCAAGAAATAATGTATACATAAAATCAACTTCTTTCGGTCTATATTTTATCACATTTAATAAAAAAATAAAAGAGTTTACAAAACTCTCTCACATAAATCTTCATACTCTTCCCCATAAGGTGTAATATAAAAAACTCTTTTATTCTCATCAACTATCTTAATTCTAATATCAAGTCTCTTTTTAGGTAAAATATCAGTAATTAAATCAGACCACTCAATAATACATACACCTTTCTTTTTAAAATACTCAGTAATACCTATATCTTCTTTTGTCTCACTTAATCTATAAACATCCATATGATATAAATTATATCCATCTTCTCCAGAATACTCTTTAATAATATTAAATGTAGGAGAAGTTATATTTTCACTTATACCCATAGATTTAGCAAAAGCCTTAGTAAACAAAGTCTTTCCACTACCCAAGTCTCCTTCTAAACAAATAACCATATTTGGAAACTTTTCACTTTCAATATTCTGCGCTAAAAGAATAGTATCAACATCAGAATTAGAAACAATTTTATAATTCATTTTCCTCTCACCTATTTCATTTTATCATATGCATATTTAAATTCAATACATATTTTTAAAATTTTACAATTTTTTTCACTTATGACAAAAGCCCTTACTTATATTAAAGTTAATCATAAATTAATTATTGAAGGGGGAAATGTCATGTATTATGATGAAAGAGAAAATAATTTAAATTATAGTATTGTTGAAGAAAAAAACGTTGATTTAACTAATAATTATTTACAAAATGTTAATGAATTCAACTATGATGTTGATAACAAAATTAAAAAGTTTGATAATGATTTTAAAGTTGATACAATAAATGTTAATGTTAATAATTTTAGAAAAAACGATTCACTTTACACCGCTAAAGAAGGATTAAATAAAGGTGCAATGTTTAAAAAAGAATATATTCCATATAAAAATTACATTTATAAAGTAGTAGTTAAAGGTGAAAAAGATGAGTTATTACTAAAAATACAAGAATTAACTTTTAAAATGATAGACTTAAATTTATATTTAGATTTAAATAAAGATAACACTGAAATATTTAATGAATTAAAAAGTACTATAACTGAATTAAATAAAAATAAAGAATTATATGCTAAAAACTATGGTCCATTATGTTTAAAAGATAATGTTAACTATAATTCTTATATGTGGAGTAAAAATCCATGGCCATGGATGAATACAGGAGGTAACTATAATGTTTAGATATGAAAAAATGTTAGAATACCCAATTAACATAAAGAAAAAAGACCTTAAAATGGCCAAATTATTAAATGACCAACTAGGTGGCCCTAATGGTGAATTAGGTGCATGTTTAAGATATCTTTGCCAAAGATTTACAATGCCAGATGAAAAAGGAAGAAGTTTACTTTCAGATATTGGATGTGAAGAAATTTCTCACTGTGAAATGATAGCCTCAATGATTACTCAACTAATGAAAGATGCTAGTATCGAAGAACTAAAAAATGCTGGCTTATCAGATTATTACACAACTCACAAAAAAGGAATATTCCCAAGTGGTGCTAATGGAGTACCATTTACTGCCGCTTACATTAGTTCAAGCGGAAATGCCATTGTTGACTTAGCAGAAAATATGGCCGCTGAAGAAAAAGCAAGAGCCACTTATGAAAACCTAATGGATTTAACAAGTGACCCTGACTTACTCGCACCACTTAGTTTCTTAAGAGAAAGAGAAGTAGTGCATTATAACAGATTTAAAGAATTATTAGAATACTATAAAAGTATTAACATGAACTCCTAACGGAGTTTTTTTATACATCTTTATTAAACAAAATAAGAGACAAAATTAGACTTATAATATTATATATACTTAACACAATTAAACTCATTTTAATACTTATATTACTATTATATATAGCATTATTAAGTAAATAACTTCCATCTTCAAAATAAGTAAAATCCATATAACTAATTGGTAAATAACTAACTAATGAAACATTATAATTTAATAATATTCCCATCAAACTAGCCCCCATTACATAAAAAATTATAAGTAAAGTAAGACCTGAATTTTTCCCATTAAATAAAATACATATAAATAAAGTTAAAATAATCATAAATAAAATAGGTATTAAATATACTATTGCTTTCATAATCAAATAACTTAATAAAGAAATATCAACAAATTTACTATTAAAATAAATAGTCTTACTAACAAGAAAAATGAATTCTTTACCAAATATACTACTAAAAAAACTACTTCCAACAATAATTATACTTACTAATAACAAACTAATTATGAACAAAGAAATAACTTTAGAAAAAAATATCTTCCACCTTTCTTTATTACACATAAAAACATATCTAATTAATCCCTTATTATAGTCATAACTTAAACTATGATAAGATATAAATATAACAATAACACCAACTAAATAAAAAAGTACTACACTATTATTAATTATTTCTACACTTTTATTATAACTACTACTAGAATTAATTTCATTTTTAATATTCATACTTTCTTGATACTTATAATATTTTTCTTTATATTGTTTATAACTACCATACTTATTAACACTATAGTATTCATTTTCACTCATAAGTTGTGGATAAACATTAACTTGTTTACCTTTTAAATTATTACTAACTAACAAATAAAATATAAACATAAAAAGAATTAAAAAACAAATAACATATTTAAAACTTCTCTTATGAAACTCTTTAAATAAATCAGCCTTTATTAAATTCTTCATTATTTTCTCCCATCATACTTATAAGTTTATCTTCTAAACTACTACTCTCGTTAACTGCATAAATAGGTATATTATTATCTGCTAACTTTTTAACATAAACACTAACCTCTTCATCAGTTAAATAATTACTGTCCGGTAGAATATCTTTAGCAAGTTCATAATTTCCTAACTTAAACTCTCTTTTAACCTTATCATTAGTTATTCTACTAACAGTTTTCTTATTAATAAAAAGAATATCACTAGATAACTTTTCTATCTCACTAATTAAATGACTAGATATAATAATAGTCTTATCTTTAAAACTCTTTAAAGTACTCCTAAGTTCACTAATACTCTTTGGATCCAACCCATTTGTAGGTTCATCTAATATAAGAATATCAGGGTCCTTTAACAAACTAATTGCTATACCCAATTTTTGTTTCATTCCTAAACTATAATATCTTACTAACTTTCTATCATTACCATCTAACTTAACGATATCAAGTACTTCATCAACTCTTTTAACAGGAACATCATAAAGATAAGCAAAATACCTAAGGTTTTCTTTAGCATTCAAAAATTCATATAAAGAAACATAATCAACTACTCCACTCACTTTACTTATAGCCTCTTTAAAATTCTTTTTAACATCATACCCGTTAATATAAACTTTTCCCTTACTTTTATATAAACCCAATATAATTTTTAAAAGAGTACTCTTTCCACTACCATTCGCACCCACTAATCCATAAATTTTACCTTTTTCTAAATTAAAATTAACATTTTCTAAAATACTATTCTTCCCCAAAGATTTAGACACATTTTTAACTTCTACACTGTACATCTAAACACTCACAAATTCATTTTATTTCTAAATACACAACATTTAAACACTTCATCTTCACCAAAAACACTCTTCTCTTTAGGGTCTAATATTTCAATTTTAGAAACCAACGCTTCATCAAATACTTTAAATAAAAATTTCAAAAATATATAACTCTTCTTTCCAGGTAAAACTTCTATAATATTAATAATATCTTTTGTACACACTACTTCATCCTTCCAAACTTTCTTATTCTTATCATTCTTTTCTACATGATACTTACTTTTAATAAAAAGTTTTTTCTTAATAGAATAATATATTCCTCTAGCATCCTTATAACTAACATCACACAAAGCCTTAATAACATCAACCACACACCAATAATTTCTTTTCTCTTTCACATTATAATAACATCTTATAGAATCATTATTAAACTTAGTTAAACCTTTCTTATCCATAAATTTCACTCCTTTCAAACATTTAACTAATACTCATTTTCACCTCCTTTAGCCATACTATATCATGCTTAAAATAATATGTCAAATCACTCAATTTTAATAAATAAAGAGTATATTTAAACGATTTTACGGCATATTTTTAACTAACTTTAGAAAAAAAAACTAATATTTATTAAAATTAACGAATAAAAAAAAGATGTAAATTTTTTTTCACATCTAATCCAAAACAATATTCTCTTCCTTAATTAAATCACTAAATTTATTTTTAAACTCAACTAATCCTTTCCTTTTAGCATCATCATAAACATTCTTAGTATTCTTAAGTGCATCATAAATATTCTTAACATTTAAAGTATTTTTATTTTCAAACACAGCATTACTAAAAGCATTTCCTAAAAGTGTTAAAGCAATATCTGGATACCTATTTCCAATTTCATAAATCCTTTTATATTCATCTGTATACTCTACCATAAACCTAAATAACTTTTCTTTAGTATACTCACTATATGGAATAGTTACCCCACTTTGCTTTTCGAGTTTAGGATATGTTCCCATAAGTATCTTAACAGTATCTTCTATAGTAGGCTCAAGTACATCAACCTTTAAAAATCTTCTTAAAAATGCTCTATCTCTTAAAATATAACTTTCATACTCTTCATTAGTAGTAGCACCTATCATTTTAATAGTACCCCTATCAAGTCCAGGTTTAAGCATATTAGCAAAGTCAACATTCAAGTTACTAGTATTTCTACTTACAAGTAAGTGTACCTCATCTATAAACAATATAATATTTTCTCTTTCCTTAAGTTCATCAACAAGTATTTGAAGTTTATTCTCATTTACTCCATCAGTTTGTACATTCCCAAGTAAACTAGAAATATTTATTTTAATAAGGTCATAATCTTTTAAAGCATCAGGTACCTCACCCTTTTGCATTCTATACCCTATTCCTTCTACTATTGCTGTTTTACCTATACCTGCTTTACCAACAAGCATAGCACTTTTTTCAGGAGTAAGAAGTATTAACAAAGTTTCTTTAATTTCTTTATCTCTACCAATAGCAGGGTCAGTAATATAAAACTTAGTTTTTAAGTTTTCTCCATAAGTATCTAGCACACTAAACTTCTTGTCTTCATTAAAATCCACTACTTCAAATTCTTCATTCATTACTCTTCACCATCTACATTTTATCAAAAAAAGAAGAAAATTAATAGTAAAAATAAATATTTTTAAAAAATTTAACATTTTTATTTGACAAATAACATATATTGATGTAGAATTATATACATGTGATGCCTGTTTAGCTCAGTCGGTAGAGCGCACGGCTGTTAACCGTTAGGTCGCAGGTTCGAGTCCTGCAACAGGCGCCATTTATAAAATTAAACTATTCTTCGGAATAGTTTTTTTTATAAGCAAAAAAAGTTAACAAGCGTGATATTAAATGTAAGCAGAAGAACTGACTTAGTTCATTTTATTATAAGTAGTTCATGAATAGATACAAAGAAAGCTTTGTAGATGTAAGAAATCCCTTCTACCTAAGAAGTGTTAGTAGAATATACTTTGATAATGTAGACATAATAGTATTTTGAAACAAATGTAACTGTGTTGAAATGGTTGATATTGGAATTTATAACTCATGCCCATATTTCTGTAAGTATTATTACGCAAAATTTAATGTAGAAAAAGTAAAAGGCAATTTTAAACTACATGATGATAATTCAAACTTACTAGTCGGTTACATAACAAAAGGAGATATAATTAAAATAAGAAGATAAAAAAAGAAGAGTTAATAATTAGTTGCTCTTCTTTCTTGATAAGCCTTTCCGTGCTTACATACTGGACACACTTCTAAAGCTTCTTTGCTTCTATAAACATGTCCACAATTTCTACAAATCCAAATAGTTTCTTCTTCACTTTCAAAAACCATATTGTCTTCTACTCTACTAATAAGTTTTAAATATCTTTCTTCATGCTCTTTTTCAATGTCCCCTACCATTCTAAATAGTTCAGCAATATCAAGAAACCCTTCTTCTTTAGCAGTTTCACTAAACTCTTTATACATATCAGTCCATTCATAGTTTTCCCCTTTTGCAGCATCTTTTAAATTTTCTATAGTACTAGGTACACTACCATCATGTAATGCCTTAAACCATAACTTAGCATGTTCTTTCTCATTATTAGCAGTCTCTTCAAATATTGCTGCAATTTGTTCATAGCCTTCTTTCTTAGCCTTACTAGCATAAAATGTATATTTATTTCTTGCTTGACTTTCTCCTGCAAAAGCAGTCATTAAATTTTTTTCTGTTTTACTTCCTTTTAATTCCATATTATTCACTCCTTCCTAACTATTATAACAAATTAAGTAATTAAAATAAAGCGAACAGAATAAAATTTTATAAGAAATTATGGTGAGTTTATGGAAGACTTATTCAAACTAAATCCAAAAGTATCTAGTGCAATTTGTTTACTAATTGGATACCTATTAATGGATGACTTAACAAGTAACGAACAAAACGTGTTAGGTAACTGGTTAATGTTGATAAGTCAACTTCTAATAACAACTTCAGCCAGCCAAGCACTTATTGAAAGAAGAGTACAAGGTCCTGTTATGAACATAAATAGCAAAGAAGTAAAATCCCTTTATAACCCAATTAAATATAATATAGAAACTCTAAGAGAAATACTAAATGAAATATATCCAGACCAAATGAGTCAAGTATTTGAAAACTTAAAAAAAGGAATATCAGGTATGGAAGACAAATATAATCATTTCCATAACTAAAAAAGAACCTATAATTCTTTATATAAGTTCTTCATAGAATTTAATTCTTTCTTAATCTTAGTTTCTTCTGCTGTTTCTAAACTATACCAACCCTTTTGAAATGCTAAATCATATGCTTTTCTTGCAATACCTTTAGTATCTTTAAAAATAGAAAAGACTTTTTTAAATAAAACTTTATTACTCATCTCATCTATAGCAATACTATAATTATTAGATATGTTCTTCTCACATTGTAAAACATCATTTAAATAATCCATTTCATTCATTTCTTTAGAAGAAACTACTTGAGACTTTTGATTTTGAACTTTAGCCATAATTACCTCCTACATTAATATTTCCATTAACTCTTTATAATGCTCTTTATGCATTTTATAAGCATCTAATAAAACTTTTCTAACATCTTCATCTTGTACACACACTATATAAGAGTTAATTTTTTTAGCCATTACTAAATTCCAACTTGCCATATCTTTAATATATGATAAGTCTTTAGTACTAATTATATTAGGTACTTCATTCATACTAATTACCTCCATTTATATTATTAACAATTAACAAAAATAATTACTTCCAAAATATAACATAATTTAAAAGTATATTTTAACTTATTTTACATATAACTAAATTGTACTACTAAAAAAAATATAAAAAATTAGCACTCAATGTTGACAAGTGCTAACAATAGTAGTATAATGATAATCGTAAGGAGATGATATTATGAGTTTATTACCAGGAAGATTTTATTTAGAT
>OIYG01000657.1_pt1 | contig 31853 bp, 38 predicted proteins | sample 1587861 | NCBI WGS metagenome assembly OIYG01 (sample SAMN03283272) | human gut metagenome | biome: human-associated habitat; material: feces | host: Homo sapiens | place: Peru | collected 2012 | reverse complement strand
TCTAATAAAATGGTATATGAATATGGCATGGTAGATTTCAGCTGTGGTAAATGCTCATATAAAAGGAAAAGAATAATAACAGAAATTTTGAGTTATGAAAAAAGAATATTAAGACTAAAAAAAGAGCTTAGGCTATTAGATAAGACATATGAGTGTAAAGAAGATAGATGGTAGCTCTTATGAAAAATGATTCTAATAATAACGTGTTATATATATTGCCAAGGTATGAAAATATATGTAATATATATTAATGCACCAAAATGTAAAGTGAATAATTTACTATGCACTATTTAAATTTAGACTTGTCTGTGATATAATCTCTTCGCAAGTAAAAGGAGTAAAATATGAGTTTTTTAGAGAAGATATTTGGTTCATATAGCCAAAAAGAGATAAAGAAAATAACACCATTGGTGGATAAAATAGAAAGTTTAGAAGAAGTGTACGAGAAGTATTCTGATGAAGAATTAACTCAAATGACTACAAAATTTAAAGAAAGATTAAGTAAAGGCGAAACATTGGAAGATATCTTACCAGAGGCTTTTGCTGTAGTTCGTGAGGCTTCAAAAAGAGTGCTTGGAATGAAACACTTTAGAGTACAGTTAATAGGTGGAATAATCTTGCATCAAGGAAGAATTGCCGAAATGAAAACAGGAGAGGGTAAAACACTTGTTGTAACCTTACCTGCATATCTTAATGCTTTAACGGGCAGAGGTGTGCATATAGTTACTGTAAACGATTATCTTGCAACTTATCACAGCGCATGGATGGGAAAACTATATAAAGCATTAGGTCTTACAGTTGGACTTGTAGTACCAGGTATGAGCTCTGAAGAAAAGAGAAAAGCTTATGCAGCAGATATAACATACGGAACAAATAATGAGTTCGGTTTTGATTATTTAAGAGATAATATGTGTGTATCTCGTGAGCAAATGGTACAACGTGAATTAAATTACGCAGTAGTAGACGAAGTAGATAGCATTTTAATAGATGAGGCAAGAACACCACTAATAATATCTGGTATGGGTGAAAAATCTACTGAATTGTATGAAAAAGCAGATAAATTAGTAAAGTCTTTGCGCCCAAGAGTACTTGTTGAGCAAGATACAAAAGAGTTTGATGCAGCAGATGAAGAATATGACTATGTTGTTGACCTTAAAGCTAAATCTACGTCTCTTACAGAGCGTGGAACTGTGAAGTGTGAAAAATATTTTGGCATAGATAGTTTGTCTGATGTAGAAAATATGAAAATAGCTCATGCAATAAATCAATCGCTTAAAGCATATGGCATAATGAAAAAAGATATAGACTATATTGAAAAAGACGGACAGATTTTAATTATAGACGAATTTACAGGACGTATAATGCAAGGAAGAAGATACTCTGAAGGACTTCACCAAGCAATTGAAGCAAAAGAGGGAGTAGCAATTGCAAATGAATCTAAAACACTGGCTACAATTACGTTCCAAAATTATTTTAGATTGTATTCAAAACTTGCAGGTATGACAGGTACAGCAAAATCTGAAGAAAATGAGTTTAAACAAATATTTGGACTAGATGTTGTTGAAATTCCAACAAACAAACCTGTTGTAAGACTTGATTTAAATGATGTTGTATACAAAACTGAAAAAGGAAAGTTTGATGCAATAGTAGAAGATGTTAAGGCTTGTTATGAAAAGGGACAACCAGTACTAGTTGGTACAGTTTCAATTGAAAAGTCTGAGCATTTGAGTAAGTTATTAAAAGCTGCTAAGATTCCACACGAGGTATTAAATGCGAAACAACACCAAAGAGAAGCAGAAATTGTAGCGCAAGCAGGTAAGTTTAAAACAGTAACAATAGCAACAAATATGGCTGGACGTGGTACAGATATTTTGCTTGGTGGTAATCCAGAGTTTTTGGCAAGGCGTGAACTTGAAAAACGCGGACTAGACCTTGAAACAATAGAAGCTGCAATTAGCCCTAAAGTAAGTGACAGTGATGAGATAAATAAGCTCAAGGCAGAATATAAAGAATTAGAAGCAAAGTTTAAAAATGAGTTAAAAGACGAAAAGCAAAAAGTAATAGACGTTGGAGGACTTAAAATTATTGGTAGTGAACGTCATGAATCACGTAGAATAGATAATCAGTTAAGAGGACGTGCAGGTCGTCAAGGAGATCCAGGTGTTTCTAAATTTTATATTTCCCTTGAAGATGATTTAATGAAGTTATTTGGTTCAGATAGAATTATGGCTTTAGCAGATATGATGGGACTTCCAGAAGATACTCCAATAGAACAAAAAATGGTATCTAACGCAATAGAAACTGCACAGAAAAAAGTAGAAGGCAGAAACTTTAGTATTCGTAAAAGTGTCTTGGAATACGATGATGTAATGAATAAACAAAGAAATATAATATATTCACAACGTAGACAGATACTTGATGCAGATGAGATTTCAGCAGACATATTAAAAATGGCAAAAACTAGAATAAACAAACTTCTTGACATGTATTTTATGCATGTAGAACACCATCATGAAGTAGATTTAGACGCAGTAAATGTTAATTTGAAAGCATATTTTGGCATAGAAGACATGATAGGAAAAGAAGAAGTACATGAAGATTTAGATACGCTTAAAGATAAAGTGCTTGAAAAAGCTACTGAAAAGTATATGAAAAAAAGAGATAAGTTTTCTAAGGAAGGCGTTATAGATAACTATAACCAATTAGAAAAGTATATAATGCTTAAGAATGTAGACGATAAATGGATGGCTCATATTGATGATATGGCACATTTAAAAGAGGGAATATTCTTACGTGCGTACGGTCAAACTAACCCAATTGATGCATATAAAGTGGAAAGTTTTGATTTGTTTAATGATATGGTGCAATCAATTCAAGAAGATACCCTAAAAACTATATTTAGCATAGCATACGATGAACAAGATGCCAAAAAAGATATTTCTCATTTGAAAAATAGAAATATAAACATGAACAGTATAAAGATGGGAAATGGTGCATTTGGTGAACCTCAAAAGGAGGCTAAGCGAGAACCTGTAAAGGTTGCAAAAACTGTGGGCAGGAACGAGCCTTGTCCGTGCCGGAAGCCGGTAAGAAATATAAGCAATGTTGTGGTAAGTAGGACAATATGGTAAGATAAAGGTGCCAACGAAAATATTTTGTTGACACCTTTTAAATTTAAAAAGGAGATTTTTAATGGAAGAAAAAATAATATTGTAATATATCAATTAGAAGATGGTAAAACAAAAATAGATGTAAAACTTGAAGATGAAACAGTATGGCTATCTCAACAACAAATGGCAGACTTATATGATACGACTAAACAAAATATAAGTTTACATATTAAAAATATCTTTGATGAAGAAGAATTAGACATAAATTCAACTGTCAAGGAATTCTTGACAGTTCAAAAAGAAGGAAATCGAAAAATTGAAAGAAAAGTTAAATATTACAATTTAGATATGATTATATCTTTATAAGATTTTGATTGATATAAAAATGATAAAGACATAGGAGACATTATGTTAGAAATATTTAAGTGTGTAAGTGATAATGTTAATTTGGATGACTATTTAAAACTTTATAAATATGTTAGGGATAATATGGAGTATCCTGAGTGGTTAGGTATATTTACTAGAGATGAAATAATTGATATATTGAAAAATGGAGGCAAAATCTGGTTATATTATGATAATGATAATTTGGTATGTTCGATGTTTTATATGCCTATAAATGAAAAATCATTAGCAAAACATAACGTTTTTTATTCTGAAAGTTTGGTAGGTTCTTTAGGACCTATAATGGTAAGTCCTGACTATATTGGACATGGTTATCAAAAAGAAATGTTAAAAATATTGGATAGATATTGTAGAAATATTAACAAAAAGTATCTATTTACAAAGGTTTGTGCGAACAATTTGTATTCATTGAATAATATGTTGCAAGATAATTATAAAGTAGTAGATAAATATGTAAATGAAAGAGGAGAGAATATTGCTTTAATAAAGGATATTGGAGATTAAGATATATAAATGTGCCTTTTAGACAAGTATAGAGTGTATCATATAGATATACTCTATTTATTTTTGCAAATTATAGTTATATATTAACATTTTTAATAGCTTGTCATAAAGTATAAAAGGAGGAAACTAAAATATGCAAATAATAGATGGTAAGACCGTTGTAGTATCAACAAGTGAAGAATTTGAAACTGCTTTAAGCGAAGATAACGGTTATGTTTATATCTATTTAGATAGTGATATAACATTAGAAAAAGGTTTTGTAATAAATTCAAATAAAAAGATTGTTGTTATAGACGGAACTTATAATAATGTAAAACACACTTACACAAATTATTTAACTGAACTTATAAATGTAATAACAGTGAGTGAAACTAATGAAAAGATATTAGTTAAGAATATTGATATAGTTAGTTCACATTCATTTGGTGTAATATCTGTTCCTGCTAGCCTTTTATATAGCCAAGTTTATGTGGAGTATAATAATGTGGGATTTAATGGAATTGAACTATCATATAACGATTACGGGGTAACCAGAATAGTAGATAGCAATATTCAAGTAAAAGAAACCAATAGCATTGCAGCACAAAGAGTATGTGACTGTAATAAAATAGAAATAGGGGGAAAAACATCAATAAATAGCGCAGCCTCAACTAGTACTGTGTTTTTATATAAAGATAGGTGGGGATATCTTAAATTTTTGCCGGATAGCCGTGTAACAATAAATACAAATAATGAAATAATAACTGGAACAAACAAAATAGACTTCACAATTTCACACGGTGCTGAAGTAAATCTAGTTACAGGCAATGGCTTTGCTGCTATTACCACACACGGTGTAAGAGATGTGATGATTGAAGAAAATGCAAATTTTACATTCATTGAAAAAAGTCATCAAAGAGTCCCTATGTGGAATGTATATGGAAACTTTACTGTAAATGAAGGAGCAAGTGTGTATATATTAAACACATATTCTAGTACACCATCAGATAATTATAATATTTATTTTAAGGGGACTAATCAAAAGATTACGATAGATAACCCTAAAAAATTTTCTATATATACCAAAAACGCAAATGTACTTTATACCAATAATCCAGTTGAGTTTTCACTAAAATTTAACCGTATAAATATGTGGACAGAGGCGTCAGATTTTGAAAACGCTTTTACTATATATGATTTACCAATATTATATTGGTACAAGGAAAAATATTTAGCACAAGTGACAGGTGTAATAGACAAAACAACAACAACTATTACATCTAATAATTTTACTGCGGACGAATTAAGTATGTTACCAGATTTAAGTAATTTTTCTTTTCAAAGTAAGAAGGTACTTACAATTGGAAGAACAAAAGTAAATATACATCCGATAACAAGTGCATCTACCACAATATCTGGTCATACTGCAGAATTAACAGATGTTAAAATAGTGTACGGAGGGATAGAAGAAGTAGTTAGAACTGATGTTGATGGACTTTTTGAATATAACATACAAACGGCAATTGCAGACGGCACAGAAATTAAATTTATATCTTGTTTAGATGGTGCATATGATACAAGAAGTATAACTACTCCGTATGATGGGGAACTTACTCTTATGAGTGTTACACCTAATGTTGTTTTTGATTTAAACCCTATGCCTGATGCCCCAAACTTACTACAAAAGATAGATAGTCAAATTATAACAATAGTAGATAGCAGGCGTATTAGTACGGCATGGAAGCTATATGCGTATATTACAAATCCACTACAGTCAAATAGTGGTAAAGTACTAGATAATGCATTAACTTTTAGAAAATTTGATAACACTCTTGTAACGCTAAAAACAGAGCAACTTTTAGTATATGAGGCAGAAGGAGGAACAGAAGGAGTAAGCGTGAGTAAAATTACTTTCTCAAAAGAAAGGGGATTAATGGTAAATTTAGATAATATCACTTTAGATACAAGCGAAGAATACTCTACTAAAGTCGTTTGGAGTATAGAAATATAGTATGAAAATTAAGGAGGAAAATATTTATGGCAAGACATACAGTCCCAATAACAGAGGGAAAAGGAAGTATAAATCTAGTTGAGGGTATGTATAATGCAGAAGCTGCTGTACCTGGATATGATGCGAGCACACTAGACCCAAATAGTGTAACAATTGTATCAGGTACAGATACGTATGCGTTTACAATATCTGCTAACGGTACGGTTACGTTTCATGTTACCGAAACAGGAAGTTCTTCAGGCGTGCAAGTTATAGGAGCAAAATTTGTAAGGACAGATAGCACAGGAAAGTCCTATGGAGATCCAATTATTACTGGAATTGATGGAAATGCAACATTTCAAAATGTTCCGTGGCTGGCAGAAAGTGGAATAAAATTTTATTACAAACAGATAGCAAGTGACGGTGGTCATACTTTCGATAATACGCAAAAAGAAATTACACTTACAGAACAGACATCTACAGTAGAGATTGCAAACCCTATAGCACCTGAACGTAATTTTACATTAGTTGATGCAAATTATGCAAACATTCCGATTGAAACTGGTCAGATAATTCTTACAGATTCTTAAAGTACAGAAATAATGGTAAGAAAAATTCCTTACCATTATTTTTGATAATTACATGTTATATCTTTTCATAATTAAGTTTATGTCTGAAAATGTAATATTAGCAGTCGCTGGATTACTACTAATACTTGCTACGACTTGAAAAGCGGCTGGTGCAAATATTTGTGTAATTGTAGTGCCAGAAAATGTCATGTCTTGTGTAGTTCCTTCTTTTAGCTCAAAAGTTAAGTTGTTAATAACAGTTCCAGTTGTTTTGTTTAAGAGTAAAAATTTTCCACCATTTGTTTCGGTTACACCGGATATTTTACCACAGAGTGTTATTTCATAAATGCCAGTTACGTCAACATCAATATCATTTGTAGTTGGTATGCTAAATACGTTAGTTGATTCAGGAATAAATATTTTTTCACCTATTTCAAGTGGTTTTGCTATATTTGAAATATTGTAAGAAGCAAATATAATAGCATTAAAAGCGGTTACACCACCTCCACTACCTGCCGGTCCTTGAGGTCCAATATCGCCTTTTTCACCTTTTTCACCCTTTGGGATGTAAAAAGTTAGATAATGTACCATATTTTCAAAGTCGTCTAAAACTTGTGCAGTTTCACCAGCTTCTATTGATTCGACTCCGTTTATGGAAATATGTTCAGTTCGCCCAATTTCCCCAGGCAATCCCCTAGGACCTAAATCACCTTTGTCGCCTTTGTCGCCTTTAATTCCTTTAGGTATTTTAAAGTTTAAAACTACATCCTCTGGTGTGCCAGCGTTTTCTACATTTGCAGGTACATTTGATTCAACTGTTTCGACTGTGCCAATTGTTACAGTAGCTGGACCAGGAACACCTTGTGGCCCTGTTGCTCCTGTGGGCCCAGTTATACCTTGAATTCCTTGTATACCTTGCACACCAGTATCTCCCTTTTCTCCTTTTGGACCTTGAGGGCCAGTAGGTCCTGTCGCACCTGTTAGATAAACAGGTTTGCAGTGACAAAACGGTTTGTTATTAAAGCAATTATTCATAATACCTCCTAGTATAATAAAAAATACACTCTATATATTTTATGGTCAAATTTATATAGTGTTAATTTGTATAAAAAGTATTTCATACAATTATTTTTGTGATATAATACACATGTGGGGTGTAGAATATGCGCAAGAACGTTTTGTTAGTTAATATAGGTAAAATGATATGAATAAACAAGAAGTATATGAATTTTTAAAGAACAAAAATATATGGTATGAAATAACAGAGCATGAGGCTGTGTATTCAATGTCTGAAGTGCCTAATGTAGAGATTCCTTATCCGGAGTCGGAAGCTAAAAACCTTTTCGTTCGAGATGATAAACATAACAATTATTATTTAATAACAGTAAAAGGAAACAAAAAAGTAGATTTAAAAGAGTTTAGACGCACTAACAACACAAGACCTTTAAGCTTTGCATCAAGTGAAGAATTAAATGAAATTTTAAAGCTAATACCAGGCTCTGTATCACCATTTGGACTTTTATCTGACAAGGAAAATAAGGTTAAGTTTTATATAGATAAAGCGTTTTATGATAACAGAGGCATTATTGGAATTCATCCAAATGAAAATACTGCAACAGTGTGGCTAAAAATAGGTGATTTGGTTCAAATTATACAAGAAAGTGGGCATATAGTTTGTAAAATAGATATAGAGTAATTATGTGATTTATGTTGTAATATGTACAATTATGTTAAATACTAGTAAAAAGGTATGAAAGGTTGTATAATATATGTTGGCATAAGAGATTATACAAAAAAGGAGGTATATTTATGAACATACAAAAATTCACTAGAAAATCTGTTGAAGCTTTGGAAGAAGCTCAAAGCATAGCATCAAGGAATTCTAACCCGCAAATAGAACAAGAGCATTTGCTACTTGCTTTGCTTGAACAGGATAATAGTTTAATAAAAGAATTACTAAAGAAAATGGGAGTAGAGGATAGCTTTGAAAAAAGTGTAAAAGAGCTAGTAGATAAAAAACCACGTGTTACAGGGCAAGCAAGAAAAATGGACAGCATATATGTATCGCAAGACACAGATTTAGTTTTAAACGATGCCGAAAAGCAAGCTGCTAAAATGAAAGATGAATATGTTTCAGTTGAACATATCATGATTTCTTTACTTGAAAATTTAAATAGCAATTTAAAGGAACTGTTTAAAACATTTGGTATTACAAAGCCTGCTTTTTTAAAGGTATTGGCTTCTGTAAGAGGGGAGAGCCGTGTTACAACGGATAGCCCAGAGGAAACATATGATGCGCTTAAAAAGTATGGTCAAGATTTAGTAAAACTTGCTCGTGAGCAAAAACTTGACCCAGTAATAGGCAGGGATACTGAAATACGTAATGTAATAAGGATACTATCTAGAAAGACTAAAAATAATCCTTGTTTAATTGGCGAACCTGGTGTTGGTAAAACAGCTATTGCAGAGGGTTTGGCATTAAGAATAGTAAGAGGAGATGTGCCAGAAGGCTTAAAAGACTGCACAATATTTTCACTAGATATGGGAGCGCTAGTTGCTGGTGCAAAATATAGAGGCGAATTCGAGGAAAGATTAAAAGCAGTATTACAAGAAATTAAGAAAAGCGAAGGCAGAATTATACTGTTTATAGATGAAATACACACAATAGTAGGCGCTGGTAAAACAGATGGAGCAATGGATGCAGGAAATATACTAAAGCCAATGCTTGCACGTGGAGAGTTGCATTGTATAGGTGCAACAACACTAAACGAATATCGCCAATATATTGAAAAAGATCAAGCACTAGAAAGACGTTTCCAACCAGTAATGGTAGATGAACCTTCTGTTGAAGATACTATTACTATTTTAAGAGGCTTGAAAGAACGTTATGAGGTGTATCATGGAGTAAAAATTGCAGATAATGCATTAATTGCAGCGGCAGTTATGTCACACAGATATATTTCAGATAGATTTTTACCAGATAAAGCAATAGACTTGGTAGATGAAGCTTGTAGTACAATCAAAACAGAAATGCAGTCTATGCCAACTGAACTAGATGAAATCTCAAGAAAAATGATGCAATTAGAAATAGAAGAAACAGCTTTGTCTAAAGAAAAAGACGATATTTCTAAGAAAAGACTAGAGGATATACAACATGAAAAAGCTGAACTTAAGACTAAATTTGATTCAATGAAAGCAAAATGGGAAAATGAAAAGGAAGCTATTTCTAAAGTACAAAAATTACGTGAAGAAATTGAAAGAGTAAATGGTGAAATTGAACAAGCGGAAAGATCTTATGAATTAAATAGGGCAGCTGAACTTAAGTATGGTAAACTTCCAGAACTTCAAAATAAATTAAAAGAAGAGGAAGAAAAGGCTGAAAAAGAGAAAAATAGCGATAGTAATTTGTTGCGTAATAAAGTAACCGAAGATGAAATCGCAAAAATAGTTTCAAGATGGACTGGAATACCTGTTGCAAAATTAGTTGAAGGTGAGAGAGAAAAGCTACTTCATTTAGCAGACATATTACATAAAAGGGTTATTGGCCAAGATGAGGCAGTAGAAAAGGTGTCCGAAGCAATAATTCGTTCAAGAGCTGGAATTAGTGATCCAAAAAGACCTATAGGTTCATTCTTATTTTTAGGGCCAACAGGTGTTGGTAAAACAGAGCTTGCAAAAGCATTAGCTGAAAGCCTATTCGACGATGAGAAAAATATTGTAAGAATAGATATGTCTGAGTATATGGAGAAGTATTCTGTATCTAGGTTAATTGGCGCACCTCCAGGATATGTAGGATATGAAGAGGGCGGACAGCTTACAGAAGCAGTTAGAAGAAAACCATATTCTGTTGTACTATTTGATGAGATAGAAAAAGCACATCCAGATGTATTTAATATATTGTTACAAGTTTTAGATGATGGACGTATTACAGATTCACAAGGTAGAACAGTAGACTTTAAAAATACTATTATAATACTTACATCTAATTTAGGCTCTGAATATATTTTAGAGGGTATAGGAGAAAATGGCGAAATTTCTCAAGAGGCACAACAAAAGGTACAAGAATTGCTTAAACATAGTTTTAGACCAGAGTTTTTAAATAGATTAGATGAGATTGTATTATATAAACCATTAAAGAAAGAAGAAATAAGTAAAATACTAGACTTGTTAATTAAAGATTTGGAGAAAAGACTTGAAGATAAACATATTACGTTGTCACTTACAAAGCAAGCCAAAGACTACTTAATAGATAATGGTTATGATGAACTTTATGGAGCAAGACCTCTAAAAAGATTTGTGCAAAAGAAACTTGAAACGCTAATTGCTAAAAAGATATTAACATCTGAAATTACTGCATCTAGTCACGTTACAATAGATTTTGCAAACGGAGAACTTGTTATTAAAAAATAATATATATAAAACCAGGAGTAACACATACGTTGCTTCTGGTTTTTAAAATTACTAAACTTGAAAGAGTTCCATGTTTGTGATATATAATAGCTGTAAAATTAAATTTTACGAGGTGAATTTATGACAAAACGACATGTATCTGTAAAAAGCATATTATTGATAGATACTATAGCGGCAGTAGTGTTATCTAACGTAGTTTGGAGCTATATGTATTTTAAAGGAAAAATAACTTGAGGCACTCGCTAATACCTCTTACATCGGGTGACTATTTTCAGGCAAGACTTTCTTTGCTAAATAGTTTTTCGGACTTTGAAAAAGAAAAGTATGAGAGCAATTTAAATAATATAGACGAGTATTATCCAAGCATAAAGACTAATGTACCGTTTATATCTCAATTACCTAATTATCCAAATGGTTGTGAAGCTACTAGTGCTGTTATGCTTTTAAGATATTATGGAATAGATATATCACTTGACGAATTTGTTTTGAAATATTTGAAAAAGGATAATATTTATTCAAAAGATGGTGAAAGATTTGGCCCAGACCCTAAAACAACGTATGCAGGAAACCCTGGAAGCCTTACTGGAGGCTTTGGAATATTTGCTCCTGGCATAAGAGATGCAATGGAAAAAGCGTTAGCAGAAAAAATGGACAGTTCAAGTACAGAAAGACTTTATGTTTTTGGCAATGACGATACTTCATATCCTTTAGAGTACTATAAATTAAGTTTTCCTATTGTAATATGGGCCACAACAAATTATGAGCCGACAAAAGAAAAGTGGACATGGAAAAGTGTAGATGGTACTCATTCATATACATATTCTAAAAATAGTCATACAATAGTTGTTACTGGGTTTGATGAAAATTATTACTATGTAAATGATCCATTACAGTCAAGTGGAAATACAAAAATAGAAAAAGAAAAATTGGAAAAAAGTTTTGATTCTCTTGGTAGACAAGTAGTGGGTATAATGAAGTATGATGTATGTGAGTATGATGAGGTTGAAAAGTGGTAGAATTATTTGTAATAATTGAATTTTAAATTTATTTGAGATATAATTACAAAAATTATTTAAGGAGAGACGAGTTATGATTAAACTTGAACAATACAGAGATACTTGGTTAAGTGAAAAGATAAATGAAGTAATTGGCTTTTATCCAAGAGAGTTTTATTGCTTGGATAACTTTAGTTCTTTTAAGGTTGAATATGAAGGTTATTTATATTCTTCTTTAGAGGAAGCGTATCAATCACTTGGTTTTGCATCTAGTGCACCAGAAATTGCAGAAAAAATAAAGCGTTCACATTCAGCACACGAAGCGCAAAAAATAGCTTATGATAACAAGGATAAAAGACAAAGCAATTGGGACGAAGTGAAATTAGATGTTATGGAAAAGCTATTAAGAGCAAAGATTGACCAAAATCCATATGTAAAGAAAAAACTACTGGAGACAAAGGATTACATTATTGTAGAAGATTCTCCTAAAGATAGCTTTTGGGGATGGGGCAGTGACAGAAATGGCCAAAACAATTTAGGAAAACTTTGGATGAAGTTAAGGGATGAATTAAAGGAAAAAGAATAACAACAAAAAAAGACAAGTTAGAATTTCAACTTGTCTTTTAAAATATGTAATTAAAAAGTGAAAATGTGTGAAATTTGATTTTTCTTTTGATTATTTATATTATTTAGTGTATACTAATTTTGTAATTCGTTAGGAGGAATTTTTATGGATAAAAGTAAAATTGATGAATTTAACGACAAGCTAAAAAAATTAAATGATAAAATTAAGGATACAGCAGAGACTGTAACAATTGCAGGAATGGAAGCAAAAGACAAAGTAGTAGACGCTTTGGATACAGTTGCTATTGCAGGTCTTGAGACAAAAGACAAGATTTCTAAAAAAGTTGAAGATGCAAAGTCTGATGTAGAAGCTGCTAAAGAAAACTGCAGAATTGCTGCAGATAAAAGCAAAGGAAAGATAAATAGTGGTTTGCTAAAAATGCAAATGAACATTGAAGAAACTAAAAAAACAATTGAAGCTAAAAAAGAACTTCATGATAAAGAAAAACTTCAAAAATATATTGACGAACAATTTGATTATGCAGCAGATGCACTAGAGTTAGCATTTTTACTTGCTAAAGAGTCAAAACTTGCTTTCTTAGAAGCATTAGAAGCACAAGTAGAGTTTGATGAAAAATATGGTGAATAAAAATAAGCCCCAAAAGGGGTTTATTTTTATATATAAGAAACCTAACTATTGCTAAGAATACTCTTTCGTACATTTTCCATTTCTGTTATACCTTGACTTTGTGTGCTTATTATATTTTGAGCAATTACTTTAAGTTCTGGCTCTATTTCATACTTTAAAACATTTTCACACATATGTATAGCACCCTCATGATGTGGTATCATTTCATCTATGAAATTAAGGCAGATGTTAAAGCTTTTTGGACTGTTACGCATTCTGCATACCATTTTATCTGCTATTTTATAATATTCGTCCATGTAACAGCAAACGTCACAATTTTCGTTTGTGAAATCACATGCATTTTCAAGTAGTTTTTTCATATTTTCTATTCCTTGAGTTTGTTCTTCTATTATATTATTTGCTATAGATACTAAAGGTGTGAGGTTAGTGTAATTTAGTAAATTCTCACACATTTGTATCGCTGCCAAGTGGTGAGGTATCATAGTACAGATGAAATCTTTAGTTATACTACATGTAACGTTTTGTGATACCATTGAATTGTACATTTGACGCAAAATATTGTTGTATTTCATTAAATATTGATTTACATACTGATATTGTTTTCTATACATTATATTCAGCTCCTTAGTGTATTGTATGATGGATAGTTTGGCTATGTTGATGTGATTTATTGTTATTATTGAGATATATGTGCTATACTATGTATGTATTTGAAAGGTGGAGTTATTTTGAAAAATGCTACTAGATTAATAATAGAAGATGAAAATGGTATTTGGTTTATTAAAAGAAGAAAAAAGATAAACGGAAAAATTGAAGAGTTTTATGTTTTGCCAGGTGGTATGTTAGATGAAGGTGAAGACTATATTACGGCCGGGATAAGGGAAGCCTATGAGGAATTAAGCGTTAAGGTAAAAATAGAAGAGTTTTTTACCGAACTTTATGTAGAAGAACTAGACAAATTTGAAAAGTATTATTTTGCAAAAATTGTTAGTGGAAAACCTAAATGTGGTACTGGAGAAGAATTTAAAAATCAGTCAATTGAAAGTAAATACGGAACTTATGAAGTAGTAAAGTTAAGTAAATTGGAGTTGGGTGCATATAGAATTCTTCCAGTAAGCATTAAAGATAAATTGGTAGCGACATATGTGTAGGAGGTAAATATGAAAGCTTTAGTAACTGGCGCAAGTAGCGGTTTAGGACGTGATTTTGCACGTAAATTAAGTCTTATGGGGTACGCTATAATAGCTGTAGCACGTGATGAAAACGGTCTTTTACAGTTAAAGGAAGAGTTAAAAACTGATGTGAAGATTATTGCTATGGATTTGGGTGATACTCAAAATTGTATTAATCTTTATGAGAAGCTTAAAATGGAAGATATAGATATATTGATTAATAATGCAGGATTTGGAGTATTTGGTGGTTTTGATGAAACAGATATTCATAAAGAGCTTAACATGATAGATGTAAATGTAAAAGCAGTACATATTCTAACTAAGTTATTCTTAAAAAATTTTAAAGAAAAAGATAAGGGATACATTTTAAATGTGGCATCTTCTGCAGCATTTGAACCTGGCCCACTTATGGCTGCATATTATGCAAGTAAATCTTACGTATTACGTCTTAGTCAAAGTATCTATGAAGAATTAAGAAGAGATAAAAGTCATGTACACATTTCTTGTTTATGTCCTGGACCAGTTGATACTAATTTTAATAATGTAGCAGGAGTGCGTTTTACAGTAAAAGCACTTCAAAGTAAAGATGTAGTAAACTACGCTATAAAATGTATGTTTAAGAAAAAATTAGTTATAATTCCAGGGGTTGTTATGAAGCTTTCAAGAATTGCTACAAAAATTTTACCAGATAAGCTTATTGCACGTTTTGCATACAATATACAAAAAAGTAAAAGAAGTTAAAATAAAGGATACATATTTTTGTCTAATTTTACATAAAAGGGATTACTTTTAGTTGACTTTTTTCACACATTATGCTAAACTTATAGAGCATGTATTAGGCGATAGCATATTAGGAGGTGCAGAGTCATGAGAGAAAACGTAACACTTGCTTGTACAGAATGTAAAATGAGAAATTATGAAACAAGTAAAAATAAAAGAACTACAACAGAAAGATTAGAGATGAATAAATTCTGTAAGTTCTGCAAAAAGCACACAACACATAAAGAAACTAAGTAAAGGATGTGAACAAGGTGGCAAAAGGGTTCTTAAAAGACATGAAGTCTGAGCTTAAAAAAGTTGTATGGCCAACTGGTAAGCAAGTTGTTAATAATGTATTATGGGTTATAGGACTTGTAGTAGTTGTTGCAGTTATTGTTTTACTAGTTGATTTAGTTTTGAAAACAGCAGATACAAAACTATGGGAATTAATCACTAAGTGGATTGGATAGGAGTTGAAAGTTTCAATGTCAGAAGAAACAGAAAATGGAGCTTTATCTAATTGGTATGTAATTTATACATATTCTGGTTATGAAAACAAAGTTAAAGCAACTTTGGAGAAAATCATCGCTAATAGAGGCTTAGAGGACAAAATTGAACAAATAATAATACCTATGGAAGAAGAAATTGAAATTAAAGATGGAAAGCAAAAAACATCTATTAAAAAAGTTTTTCCTGGTTATGTCCTTGTTAAAATGATTATGACAGACGAAACTTGGTATGTAATAAACGGAATTAAAGGTGTATTTAATTTTGTTGGTATGGGAGAAAAGCCATTGCCACTTACCGAAGCTGAAATGAAGAGCTTAGGAATTTCTGAAGAAGTTCTTAATGTTGATTTTGAAGTAGGAGATTCTGTTACAATAATATCAGAACCTTTCTACAATTATCCAGGAATAATCGAATCCATAGATAAAGAAAAACAGAGAGTTAACGTTAAAGTTAACATGTTTGGTAGAGAAACTTCGGTAGAACTTGGTTTCGACCAAATACAAAAAATTTAGTAAAAAGTATATGAATATCATATATTTTGATATATTTTAAGGAGGTGAAAAAAGATGGCAGAGAAAAAGGTTACTCACGTAATTAAACTTCAAATTGAAGCAGGTAAAGCTACACCAGCACCACCAGTAGGACCAGCATTAGGACCTTCAGGAATTAACATTATGCAATTTTGTAAAGACTTTAATGAAAGAACTGCAAAAGACGCAGGAATGATATTCCCAGTTGTGCTTACAGTTTACCAAGATAAATCATTTGAATTTATTACAAAAACACCACCTGCAGCAGTATTACTTAAAAAAGCAGCAGGAATAGCTAGTGGTTCAGGTAAACCACAAAAAGACAAAGTAGGTAAAGTTACATTGTCTCAAGTAGAAGAAATTGCAAAAACAAAAATGCAAGATCTAAACGCAGCCTCTTTAGAGACAGCCGTTTCTATGATAAAAGGAACAGCAAGATCAATGGGGATAATCGTTACTGAATAATAATGGGAGAGTTTGCATACTCGTTAAAACCAAAGGAGGGGAAAAGAATGAATAAGAGCAAAAGAATGAAAGAAGCAGCAAACCTTGTAGAAGATAGAGCTTACACAATAGACGAAGCTGTAGAACTAATTGAAAAATTACCTAAAGCTAAGTTTGATGAATCTGTTGAATTGCACGTAAAACTTGGAGTTGACTCTAAGCAAGCAGATCAACAAGTAAGAGGTACAATAGTACTTCCTCATGGAACAGGTAAATCTAAAAAGGTTTTAGTTTTAGCAAGAGGAGATAAAGCAGCAGCAGCTGAAGCCGCTGGAGCAGATTTCGTTGGTGATGATGACATGATAGCAAAAATAGCTGGTGAAAACTGGTTAGGTTTTGATGTTGTTGTAGCAACACCAGATATGATGCCTGCACTTGGTCGTATAGCAAAAATATTAGGACCAAAGGGACTTATGCCAAATCCTAAAGCTGGAACTGTAACTCAAGATACTGCAAAAGCAGTTGCTGAGATTAAAGCTGGTAAAGTAGAATATAGATTAGATAAAAACAATATAATCCATACATCTATCGGTAAAGTTTCATTTGGTAAAGAAAAAATCAAAGAAAACTATACTACATTAATGGATGCTATTGTTAAAGCTAAGCCTGCAGCAGCTAAGGGTACATACCTAAAATCAGTTGCAGTTTCTACTACAATGGGACCTGGAATAATGATTCAAGCCTAAATAGATATAAAATAAACATCATAAATTACGATTTATGGTGTTTTATTTTACCCAAAATCTATGCTTTAAATGCTACAATTATATTATTTTAAATTTACATAAAAAAAGTAACAAAATGCTTGCAAATTGCTGCATTTTGTTGTAAAATAATAGCGTAATTAAGCAGAGAAATCGTGCTGCAAGGGGAGGAATCATGGAACTAATAATTCAGGACTTTATTGAGTATTTGAAAAGTAGACAAGTGTCTAGAAATACATTACTCTCTTATGAAAGAGATATCAATCAATTAGCAACATACTTTAAAGATATAGATAAAAAAATGTTTGATGCTACTGAAGAAGATTTACAAAAATATATAGTATATCTTACAACTATGGGTAAGTCTAATGCCACAATATCTAGAAATGTGGCTTCAATGAAAGCCTTTTATAGGTACTTATTAAAAAATAAGCTTGTAGAAGAGAATATAGCTTTAAATTTAGCCGCTCCCAAAGTAGAGAAAAAAGAACTTTCTATTTTATCTGTTAGTGAAGTAGAAAAGCTTTTAGAGCAACCTAGTTCAAAAGATCTTAAAGGTCAAAGAGACAAAGCAATGCTTGAACTTTTATATGCTACAGGAATTAGAGTAACTGAACTTGTATCACTTACAATGAGTGATGTAAACGTAAATGCAGGACATATAAAAGTAAAAAAGAAAAACAAAGAAAGGGTAATTCCTATTTCTAATACTGCTCTTAAATATTTAAAAGAATATATTGAAAATGTTAGACCATTACTTATTAAAACAGAAGAGGAACAAAGTTTGTTTATAAATGCAAATGGTCAAAAAATGACAAGACAAGGCTTCTGGAAAATACTTAAACAGTATAAAGATGAAGCAAAAATTGAAAAAGAACTAACTCCACATACAATTCGCCATTCTTTTGCTGTTCATATGTTGCAAAATGGGGCAGAATTAAAGTCTGTGCAAGAATTATTAGGACATACAGATGTAGCTTCAACAATGATGTATACACACGTTGCGGACCTTAAATTAAGAGACGAATATTTGAAAGCTCATCCAAGAGTGTAAAATTGTATAACCGCTAGTAGTTAAGTACTAGTGGTTTTTACTTTTTGCTAATAAAATACGTAAAAAATATTGACAATTGAACAGAATAATGTTAAGATATATCTTGTCGATGGGATAGTGGCGGAACTGGCAGACGCACAGGACTTAAAATCCTGCGAGGGTTAAACCTCGTACCGGTTCGATTCCGGTCTTTCCCACCAAACAAATAAGTCTCTAAAGTCTGAAACATATGGCTTTGGAGATTTTTTTAATGCAATTTTAAGGTAACTGAATCATATAATTCAAATAGTTTATGTGTAAATGGTGTAAAACTCATTTGCATATTTTTTAACTGCATAAAAAAACACAGCAAAAATAATTGACTCTAGCAAACGTTTGTTTTATGATATTGGAGTAAATTGAATGGAGTTGGTATAAATGAAATTTTTAGATAAAAACAGCTTAGCATTTGAAGATATTAAGCACGTCGAAGAGGATGGCACTGAATTTTGGTATGCAAGAGAACTTATGCCTGTTTTACAGTATTCTAATTGGCAAAACTTTGAAAGAATAATAGATAAATCAAAAGTATCTTGTGAAAATAGCGATATCAGCGTGTCTGAACGTTTTATTGACGTTAATAAAACGATAAAAATGCCTAATGGAGCAGAAAAAACAATTACAGATTACAATTAACTCGCTATGCGTGCTATTTAATAGCTCAAAATGGAGATAGTAGAAAGAAAGTAATTGGTGGAACTATGCCAGAAGAATTACCAACTCCTGAAAAGAGCTTAAAACAATTAGAAAAAGAAAATATAAAAAGTCTAAAACTTAAAAATTAAGAACTATATGGATTTTTTTATCCTTCTAAATTACGTATATAATTATCACAAAAAGTTCCCTAAAATATTAGAGAACTTTTTGTTGTCATGAGTAAAGGTAACGTGCAACATATATTCCACTTGCACTAGCATGAGAAAGTGAATGAGTTACACCAGAACCGTCACCAATTACGAATAGGTTCTTAAATTTTGTTTCTAGGTGGTTATCTACTTCAACTTCAGAGTTGTAGAATTTAACCTCAACACCATAAAGAAGTGTACTAGGATTCGCGGTACCAGGAGCAATTTTGTCCAAAGCATAAATCATTTCAATTATGTCATCTAGTTGACGTTTTGGAAGCACAAGGCTCAAATCTCCCGGTGTTGCAGTAAGAGTTGGCTTTACAAATCCTTTCTGCATTCTTTTTAAAGTGCTTCTTTGACCACGAATAAGGTCACCAAATTGTTGAACGAGTAAACCTCCACCAAGCATGTTAGATAGCATTGCAATAGATTCACCATATTCATTGCTATTATGGAAAGGTTCTGTGAAATGGTTTGAAACAAGCAAGGCAAAGTTGGTATTGTTAGTATACATGCTTTTGTCGCTATAACTATGACCGTTGGCGGTTATAATTCCACGAGTATTTTCGTTTACTACAATACCGTGAGGATTCATGCAAAATGTCCTTACCATATCGCTATATTTTTGAGTTTTGTATACAAGTTTACTCTCATATACTTGTGAAGTAATATCCTCAAATATTTCCGCAGGTAGTTCCACTCTGACACCAATGTCTACTTTATTGTTTGTAGTTTTAATGCCAAGTTTAGAACAAAGTGCACCTATCCATTTTGAGCCGGAGCGTCCAACAGCCACCACAAGATTATCACTGGTATAAAACGAGTCATCTTTTAACACGTTTATAACAAACTTGCTTCCTTTTTTAGATATTGTGGTCACTTCTGAATTGAAGCAAATTTGTACTCCTGACTGCACAAGATAGTCATACATGTTTTTTAAGACTACATAGTTTACATCAGTTCCAAGGTGTCTTACTTTTGCATCCAAAAGATTAAGCCCATTTTGCAAGGCAAGCTTTTTTAGTGGAGTATCTGAAGTAGAATAAATGTGGGTGTTTTGGCCACCGAATTTCAAGTTTATACTATCTACATACTCCATAAGGTTGATAGCTTCATTTTCACCTATATACTCGTAAAGATTGCCTCCAAAATTGTTCGTGATATTGTACTTTCCATCTGAAAATGCACCTGCACCACCAAATCCATGCATTATACTGCAGTTTTGACACCGAACACATTTTAAAGATTTACCGGTCGCAACTGGACATTTACGCTTGGAAAGTTCAACTCCTTTTTCTAGGATACAGATTTTAAGGTTGGGGTTGAGCCGTTTGGCCTCATATGCTGTAAATATTCCAGCTGGTCCTGCTCCTATAATAATTAAATCAAAGTGTGACAATTTTCATTACCTCCATTTTATATATTTATATATACTTAAACTAGTAATTACTAGTATTACAAAGAAAACAACGCATACATTATACATTAGGTGAACATAAAAGTCAAATGTGGCATTTTTTAAAGGCTAGTTTAATATAATGTTATATGATAAATGAATTAATACAAAAAATAGACAGTCTCGTTTGGGGACCACAGTTTATATTATTGTTTGCTATATTGGGTGTATATTTGACAATTAAATTAAAATTACCACAAGCAAAAAGTTTAGGATGTGTGACTAAAATTAAGCATAACAATAGTGGAAAAATTAGCTCATATAAAGCACTTATGACTATACTTGCCGGTACTTTGGGAATAGGAAATATAACAGGAGTTGCAACAGCAGTAGCAATAGGTGGAATAGGTAGCATTTTTTGGATATTGGTATCCGGTATACTGGCTATGGCTATATCTTATGCAGAAAATTTTTTAGTGTTTAAGTACAGAAAAAAGGATAAACATGATGGCTTTTTTGGTGGTGCTATGTATGTGTTAGATGAGGTGATGGATAAAAGGAAAGTAGCACTTCTTTTTGCTACATTTACACTTGTGGCAACTATTGGTATGGGTGCTATGGTTCAACCTAATTCGTTAGCATCGCTTTTATATGAAGAGTTTAACGTTAGTAAAGCATTTGTAGGACTTGTTATAGCTGTTATTTCAACTTACGTTATATTTGGTGGAAAATATAAAATGGCAAAGATAAATAGTTATATAATTCCTTTTTGCACATTAACGTATATTATTTTGTGTGTGCTAATAATATTAAATAATTTGACCAAAGTGCCACTTGCAATAGAGAGTATAATAAAGGCTGCTTTTGGTATAAAACCTGCAATAGGGGGAATAATTGGTGCCAGTCTAATTAAGTGCATAAGTGTTGGCTTTTCTAGAGGAATGTTTTCCAATGAAGCGGGAATGGGAAGTGCACCCATGTTTGCAGCAACTACGGAGGATATGGAAAATATAAAAGAAACAGCGTACATAATGTCGTTTAGTGTTTTTATAGATACAATAATTCTATGTGTACTAACGGGTGTTACGATTATTGTAGCTGGTACACATAACGTACCAAACATAACAATAATGCTAGAAAGGACATTTTCAACTTTGCCATTTGGTCTAATTTTACTTACTTTTTGTATGATTATATTTGCAATATCTACTATACCATGTTGGGAGTTTTACGGAGAACAGGCTATAAAATATATATTTAAAAAGAAATATTTTGTTTATTTGTATAAAGTAGTGTTTGTAGTTTGCATATATTATGGGTGTATATTAAGTTTAAATATGGTTTGGAATATATCTAATATTGCAAATGCACTTATGGCATTGCCTAATATTTATATGATATTTGCACTGCGAAAGGAACTAGTAAGGTAAAACATATAAAAAATTAAAGAAAATTAAAAAAATATTGTTTTTGAGTTGACAAATACAAAAAATATTGTATAATTATTATTGTAACTTACGCGGACGTAGTTCAATGGTAGAACCTCAGCCTTCCAAGCTGATGGTGTCAGTTCGATTCTGATCGTCCGCTCCACAATTTAAGTGTCAAGGATATTTTGTTCTTGGCACTTTTAATTTTAGTATAAAAAGAGTAGGCCATGTAAGGTCTACTCAATAGAACTATAATGCATTGATCTATTCACCAATATCTTGCGGTTTTGTAACAAGCTTATCGCTATAACTTTCAAATACTATATTCATACCATGCTCAACTGTTGAATTTGGACACATAAATTCAATTTTCTTAAATGTTCTACCTAGTCAACCAGCGTTTGTTGAAAAAGGTTTTATTATTTTCCTGGATAAATTATTTTTTGAAAGGAATGTTCTAATTGCTGGTACTTGTCTATACCACCATACTAGAGTACCAAGTATTATTTAATCATATTTACTTATATCTACATTTATGTTTTGTATTTCTGGTAGGTGATTGCTAAACTCACTGTTTTGTTCATCGTTTACAACTGTCTCATAATCTTTTGAATTTGGAATTACTGTTTTTATTTCTAGAATATCACAATCTAACTTTTCTTTAATTTTGTTTGCAATCATTCTAGTGTTTCCTGTATAAGAAAAATATACTATTAACTTATTCATTCATTTCCTCCTAATTTGTTGTATTCTTCATTAGTTAATGGTTCGCACCATTCATTACTTGTATTTTCTCCTGGTACTTCTATTGCAATATGACTAAACCATTTATTTTTGGGGTTCCATGCCAATGTTTTACATTTGCAGGAATTGTTATAACATCTAAACCTTGGTTTAGGTCAAGTGTTTTTTGGAAAAATTTAAAGTTTTAGTGTGAAAAAATATGGAGTTAAGTATTAGCGAAGTATCTAAATTAACAGGTTTAAGTATATCTAAATTGGGGTATTATGATGAACATGGTTTAATTCCCAATATTAAAAGAACTGAGTTAGAGTTAAGAAAGTTTAACGCCGAAAACATAGAGTCACTAAATGTAATTGAGTGTTTAAAAAATTCTGGAATGCAGTTAAAAGAAATAAAAGATTTTATGAATTGGTGTAAACAAGATGACGAATCAATAGATAAAAGATTAAATATGTTTAAAGAACAAGAAAAAAATGTATTAGAACAGATTGAACGCTTAAATAAAAGTTTAGATTTTATACATTTTAAGCAATGGTATTATTCTACTGCTCAGAAACATCATTCTATAGAATTTGTAAATAATATGAATTTGGAAAATATGCTAAGTGAAATTCAAGATTTGTATAAAAAGATATTTGCATAACATATATTAGATATAGCTTACAAAGCATTTAAAGATTGATTTTATGCGATGTTAATGGTATAATTAAAGCCAATAATTTATTTGTAGGAGGATTTAGCTATGAAGTATTTTAAAAAATTGGTAGGTAGCAGAATATATTTGTCTCCTAGGATTATAACAGATGAGTCTGTAACAAAGTACACAGAGTGGATGAACGATTTTAATGTGACTGATTATATCGGGGCTAGTGATGGCATTATTACGTTCACATCTGAAAAGGACTATCTTGAAAATGTTGCTAAAGAAAGTGACAATAGAAGATATGACATAGTAGACCTTAAGACAAATAAGCTTATAGGTACGGTTAGTCTTGAAAGATTCAAGTGGACATCAAGAAATGCAACTCTTGGAATATTTATAGGAGAAGAAGAATACAGGGGCAATGGCTACGGCGCAGAAGCAATAAAGCTGATACTTGAGTATGGGTTCAAATACTTGAATTTACATAGCATAAAATTGGATTTAGCTGGATTCAATGAAAGAGCTCATAAATGCTATTTGAAATGTGGTTTTAAAGATACTGGTCGCAGCAGAGATGAGATTTTTGTAAATGGCAGGTATTACGATATATTGCATATGGATATATTGTCTTCTGAGTTTGAAGGTGACTACATAAAAAACAAAAATATATAATGTTTAAGGTTATATAAGAAGTGATTATAAAAAGACATGAATTTAGATTTAAATTCATGTCTTTTTATTTGGTAAAACAAATAGATGTTATGAATCAGTGCCTTTATAAAACAAGAACAATTCATTGACAAATTGACATAATTAAGATATAATATACACGTCTTTATTTTAAGGGACAAAATAAATTTATTTTGTAAAGGAGAAGATAAACTATGTCTAAGCCTACTTCTTATTTTGTATCACCCACCAACTTTGAAGAAGCTTTTGGTTTCCTTCCGTGCTCTTGTTCAAAAAACTTTCGAACTGCAAGCGATTGCTTTTATACCGTACGGTATGAAACGAAGTCATATGATACAGTCATAAAAAGGATTGACGTAACTTGTGGGGCTTGCAATATAGACCGCACATTTGATATTGAGTCAATGAATATTGACGGAAACGATTTACCGTTTTAACTGTAAAAACATATAGTCCGATTTTTTCGGGCTATATGTTTTTTTGGGGGGATTAGTGAAATGTTATGTATAAGTGACAAATTTCCAATTAAAATTGCTTGAACTAGCAGTAAAATTTATGTATAATTAAATTACATAAGTTTTGAGATTAACGTATACAAAGATTAGTTAATTTTCAAGATTTAGAGGGGGAAGAAAAATGGAAGAAAAAAAGAAACTTTATAGAAAAGAAGAAGGTAAGTTAATAGCGGGTGTTTGTGCAGGAATAGCTGAATATTTTAGCATTGATGTAACAGTAGTTAGACTTGCTTGGGTTATTTTATCTCTTTTAGCAGGTTGTGGAGTAATTGCATACCTAATCGCTATTTTAATAATGCCAATGAAAGCAGGAAATTAGTACAATATAAGATATATAAAACACATTGAAGTTATTCAGTGTGTTTTTTTTAGGTAAATATAAGTATAAATAGATTGAGAATAAAAAATATATGTGATATAACTTAAAAATAAAGGGAGTGTATATTATGGAGAATAAAATAGAAGAGTTAAATGGTTTTAAAGAAATGAGAATAGTAGACAATTTTTATCAAACATCAAGTTTTTTTCCAATGCCTACAACAGAAATAGGAACATTAAGTGAAAGTGGTGAAACTAACCTTGGCTCATATTCATTATGTTTCCCTTATTACATAGCGGGAAAAGATTACTATGCAATGGTACTTTGCTGCAGAAATAGTTCTAATACAGCAAAAAATATTTTAAGAACAGGAAAATGTTCTATCAATTTCATAACAGATAAAAGGAAATACTTTAAAGAGGCAGTAAGATTAGGTTATCCTGGAGAAACTACTGAAGAAAAGATGAAAGACTGTATTTTTACATTAGTAGATGGAAAAAGTGCTAGAGAAAACCCTAATGAAAAATTCCCAAAAGTAGTTGCAGAGTCTTATCAAGTATTTGAATGCACATGGGTAAGAGAACTAGATAACGCAGAGGGTGATGTAGTAAAAGAAGAGTACGAGCCACCATACCATCAATTTAATGGAATTACTAGTAAATTTGGAGCTCATTTTATATTAAAAATTGATCATATACTTATGAAGCCAAAATACTATGACGCTATAATAAATGGTGTAAACGCATATAATTTTCCAAATGTTCCAGTAGATTATGGCTACAGAGATAGCAAAAACTTTTGGTATACAAGATTTAGACGCCCAATATCTGAGCCTATTCCTGTAAGTAAAGGAATAAGTTTAGACACAGTAAAATATGCAGCTTCAAGAATAGATCCTGATGTTAAGTTTACAGATGAGGCATGCCAAAAACTTGTTAAGGTACCAAGAGTATTCTTAAATACGGTACTTAAAGGTTGCGTTGCATGGGCAAAAGAAAACAATGTAAGTTTAATTACTGAAAAAGAAATGGCTATTATTCAAGATAAACGTAGCAAAGAAAAGAAATAAATTTAATGTTTATTTAATAAATGTTATATACACTTTAACAGGTGGTAAATATGAGAATTTTAATTGTAGAAGATGAGGAAAGTCTAGCTGATGTAATTGCTACAAGGCTTAGAAAAGATAAGTATGTAGTAGATGTATAAGAGTATATACAGCAGATCCTTTGGAAAATGGTTTATCAAATGGTGGAGATATAACACTTAGCATGCTAAATCAAAAGGTGAGTGGAAATATTTCAATAGACAAAACATCAAAAATTAAACTTACAGGAGATAGTTACATTACATCTTTAGATAATGAAGATGACACTAATAGCAATATAGATTTTAATGGATATAAGTTGTATGTAAATGGAGTAGTTATAAATTAAAACATTAACACACTGGGAGTATTTCCTAGTGTGTTTTATATTTAATATTTATCTCATATATTGTTATTATGGGGTGATTTTAGTGATAAATTTCACAAAAATGCAAGGATGTGGGAATGACTATATTTACATATATGATTTAGAAAACATTGAGGAAAATAAGTTATGTACGCTAGTTCAAAAAATGTCAGATAGACATTTTGGTATAGGAGCTGACGGGGTAATTTTAATAAGCAAAGGTAGTAATGCAGATTTTAAAATGAGAATGTTTAATGCAGATGGGACAGAAGGTGCTATGTGTGGAAATGGTATTAGGTGTGTTGGAAAATATGTAAAAGACAAGGGGTTAACTAACAAAAAGAAAATACGTATAGAAACTATGTCTGGCATAAAAACATTAGAATTGAATTTAAGTAAAAACAAGGTAAGCAGCGTAAAAGTTAATATGGGAAGTCCTAAATTTAATTTATCTGAAACAGGAACAAAGCCTGAAATACTTAGTGTACCAACTAAACAAGGTTTTGTTAAAGGGTATTATTTAACCCTTGGTAACCCTCATTTAGTAGTTGTAGCAGAAAGTATAAAAGATATAAACGTAGAAAAACTTGGAAAAGAGATAGGGGAAAGTACACTTTTTAAAGATAAGGCAAACGTTGAATTTATAACAATAGATAGCACAAGCAAAATTTCTATGCGTGTATGGGAGAGAGGAACAGGCGAAACTTTAGCTTGTGGAAGTGGAGCGTCAGCAGCAGTAGCAGCATTGAATTCCCTTGGACTTGTAGGTAAAAAAGTTGAAGTAAAAGTGCTAGGTGGTAGTCTTAAAGTTAGTATAAACCGTAAAGATGTGTTTTTAGAAGGTGAGGCAAAAGAAGTATTTGAAGGAGTGTATTATAATGTTTAAAGTAAATGAAAACTACTTAAAATTGGAAGATAAATATATATTTTCTGAAGTTAAAAATAAAGTAGAAGAATTTTTAAAATTAAATCCAGAAACTAAAGTTATAAATTTAGGAATTGGAGATGTAAGGCTCCCGCTAGACAAAACTGTTGCAAGTTCTATGGCAGATGCAGCACTTGAGCTTAGCTTAAAAGATAAGTTCAAAGGTTATGGCCCAGAACAAGGATACAAGTTTTTAAGAGATAAAATAGTAGATGTAGATTATAATGCTTTGGGTATCACAGCAGATGAAGTGTTTATATCTGATGGCACTAAATGTGATATATCAGATGTGCTGGCTCTTTTAGGAAAGAAAAATTTAATAGGAATACCTTTTCCAACGTATCCAGTATATAGTGAAAGCAATATAATTGCGGGAAATGAAATTTTTAGAATAAAGGCAAATGAGGAAACAAACTTTGTGCCACAAGTACCAGACGATAAGTTAGATGTCATATACTTGTGTATGCCAAATAACCCAACTGCTACTGTTTTAAGTTATGATGAATTAACAAAATGGGTAGAATACGCTATTAAAAACAATGCAATAATCCTTTATGACGGGGCTTATGAAAAGTATATAACAGAGGAGGGTATTCCACATAGTATTTATGAAATAGAAAATGCAAAAAAGGTAGCAATAGAATTTAGGAGCTTTTCTAAATTTGCTGGTTTTACTGGTGTTAGATGTTCATATATGGTAGTGCCAAATGAACTTATTGTGACACTTAATGAAAAGAGCATTAGTTTAAACAAATTATGGAAAAGAAGATGTGGAACAATGTTTAATGGGGTATCATATATAACTCAAGTTGGAGCAAATGCGTGTTTTTCAGAAGAAGTATATACAAGACTTAAAGAAAATATTAAATATTATATAGAAAACTCACATATGTTAAAAGAGGTTTTAGAAGAAGTGGGCTTTACTGTGTATGGTGGAACTAATTCCCCTTATGTATGGGTAAAAGGAAGGGAAAAAGTATCATCGTGGGGGCTTTGGAAAGAGTTTTTAGAAAAGTATAATATAGTTTCCACTCCGGGTGTGGGTTTTGGACTTGAAGGAGAAGGGTATATAAGGTTAAGCGCTTTTGCAAAAAGAGAGGAAATACAAGAAGCGGTAAGAATTTTAAGAAAAATGTGATATTTTGTGGAAATTAGATATGCCTATTGTATATCTAATTTTTCTGTGATATTATACTAGTAATCAAAACGAGGTGAAATAATGAATAAAACTAAAAGAAAAATATTCGAAAAATCTATGGAGCTATTTGCAGATAAAGGATATGATTCTACTAGTATCGAAGAAATAACATCTGTAGTTGGAATAGCTAAAGGTACGTTTTATTATCATTTCCCAACAAAAGAGAGTATGTTTACCTTTTTAATAGAAGAGGGAATGAAGCTGCTTAACAATAGTATAGAAATTAAGACAAGAAATTTAGATAATGTATTAGATAAAATAAAAGAAGTAATAATAATACAAGTAAAGGTAAGTCTTAAATATGAAACCTTTGTGCGTACGGTTTTGGGACAAATGTGGGGTAGTGAGGAAAGAAACAAGGTTTGCAAAAGATGTATACAAGATTACATTGACATTATTGATTCTATACTTAAAGAGGGTGTAGATAAAAAGCAAATAAATATAACAAATACTAATACTACTGCATATAGCATATATAGCCTTATTTGTTCATGTTTAATGAATAAAGATAAAGATAAATTATCCATGGAAGAATTGAATGCAGAGTATTTGGAAATAGTTATGAAATTACTTTCTTAAAACTGACCACCTGGTTAAATGACTTCATAACCCTTTGAATGTATAATGATAGTAAAATTGGAGGTCATATAATGAGAAATATTAATTATTATAAAGTTGAAAAAATAAATACTGTAAAAGATATTATGGACTTAGCAGTAAAAGAAGCTGGAGAAAATGATGCATTTTTATATAAAAATGGAAATGATATAGTACATGTAACATATAAACAATTTGAACAAGATATAAATTCACTTGGAACAGCATTATTAGAAAAGAATGTAACAGATAGTCATATAGCTGTTATTGGAGAGAACAGCTATAATTGGATAACAGTATATTTGACTGCACTTGAGTCTAATGGGGTGTTTGTTCCTATAGATAAGGAATTAACTTTACCAGAAATAGTAAATGTTTTAAACAGCAGTGATAGTGAGGTATTTTTCTATTCTCAAAAGTTTGAAAAATATGTTGATGAAATAAAAAAACAAGTTCCAAAGCTTAAACTAATAGTAGGATTTGGAAAAGAAGAGGACGAGGGAGAGATACTTTCATATAACAAATTTATTGAGCATGGTAAAGAATTATTTTTGACTGGTAAAAAAGAATTCAAAGATATTAAACATACAGACACAGATAAGCTAAAAATGCTCGTATATACTTCTGGAACAACAGATAAACCAAAGGGTGTAATGCTTACAGAGCATAACTTGGTAAGTTGTGTATATTATGGCCTACAGGTATCTACTGTGTATACAAAGTGTCTATCAGTTTTGCCTTATCACCATACATATGAAGCAGTTGCAGGGTTACTTGTAGGACTTCATAAGCATGTAACTATTTGTATAAACGATAATTTAAAAAATGTTTTGAAAAATTTGCAGTTATTCAAACCAGATTATATATATGTAGTTCCCGCTTTTGCCGAAATTTTCTACAAAAATATTTGGAGTAATGCGAGAAAGCAAGGCAAAGAAGGCGGACTTAAGTTTTTAATTAAATTAAGTAATGCTTTAAGAAAGATTGGAATAGATAAAAGAGCTACATTTTTTAAATCTATACATGAAGCATTTGGAGGAAATTTAAGAAAAATAGTAGTAGGTGGAGCCCCTGTAAGAGCTGAACTTGGTAGTTTCTTTGATAGCATTGGACTAAGTTTGGTAAATGGTTATGGTATAACAGAATGTTCTCCTCTAGTTAGTGCTAATATGGACGACTTTAATGACTGTGCTACAGTAGGTGTTATTCTTCCTTGCTGCCAAATTAAATTTGAAAATGTAGGGGAAGATGGCCAAGGCGAAATATGTGTTAAAGGCGATATAGTAATGAAAGGTTATTATAAAGATCCTGTTCGTACTGAAAAAGTGTTAAAAGACGGATGGTTTAATACAGAAGATTACGGTAAATTTAATGATAAAGGCCAGCTTATGATAACAGGAAGAAAAAAGAATGTAATAGTTTTGGATAATGGTAAAAACGTATATCCAGAAGAAATTGAAAATTATATTATAGGAATTCCATATATTGCAGAAGTGGTAGTAAAAGGTGTAAAGAATGAAATTGGTCAGGATATAGCACTTTGTGCAGAGGTGTTCTTAAATAAGGAAAAATTAAAAGAGTTAAACATTAGTGATGCAGAGTCTTCATTAAAATCTGATATAGCAAAGGCAACAAAAGAATTACCTACATTTAAACATATAGGGAAAATAGAAATAAGAGAGACCGAGTTTAATAAAACAACAACTAATAAAATTAAAAGATAGGAGAGTGTATTAGGTGACAAGGACAAAGCTTAAAGATAGAGTGCTTCCAACATACACAAAAGGAGAAGAAATATTTAATATGGTGTCCCACATAGTAGGTGGGGCACTTGGTATTGTGGCTGTTGTGCTATGTGTAATTATGGCAGCCGTGCATAATAATGTGTATGGAATTGTAGGCGGAGCAATATATGGTTTTACAATGATTTTACTATACACAATGTCTAGTATATATCACGGTTTAAAACCAGATAAAATGGCTAAAAAAGTATTTCAAATATTTGATCATTGTTCAATATTTTTGTTAATTGCAGGAACATATACCCCAATTACTTTATCTTCAATAATGCGTGTAAGTGCATGGGACGCATGGTGGATGTTTGGTATAATTTGGGGAGCAGCAGTATTTGGTATAATACTAAATTCAATAGATTTAAAAAGTACAAGAAAAATATCACTTATAGCATATCTGCTTATGGGATGGTGTATAGTCGCTAAGTTTGGAGTGCTTGTAAAGGCTATGAGTGCAGGAGGTATTTTATTTTTAGTACTTGGAGGCGTAGCATATTCAGTGGGAGTAATATTCTACGTATTAGGAAAAAAGAAGAAATACTTCCATTCAATATTCCACTTATTCATTTTACTAGGAAGTTTACTACATTTTTTCTGTATATTATTTTATGTAGTATAAAAGATAAGTGTAGAAAATGTAAAAATTATAAACTGTGTTAAAACAATTATTATAACTTTTTATGAACATATAATATCTATAAAACGACTTATAAAAAATATATTAAAAAACTCTTGAAAATTTTGAACACTTGGTATAGACTTTAAGGAAATAAAGGAGAAAACAAATGAAACTAATGGGAAATAATGTAAATGGGGGGGGGGCAAAAAAGCCTTCTAAATAGTTATTTTCAAGG
>OIYG01000653.1_pt1 | contig 32053 bp, 33 predicted proteins | sample 1587861 | NCBI WGS metagenome assembly OIYG01 (sample SAMN03283272) | human gut metagenome | biome: human-associated habitat; material: feces | host: Homo sapiens | place: Peru | collected 2012 | reverse complement strand
ATTTGCTGGTTTAACATGGAGAATAGTAAGAATAAATGAAGATGGAAGTATAAGATTAATTACGCAAGATTTAGTAGGAACAAGTGCTTTTAATGACAGGGAGGATGATAATGCATATGTAGGATATATGTATGGGACACCAGGGTCATTAACATATGCAGAAACCCATAAAAATACAAATTCAAGTACCATAAAAGTTCTTGTAGATGAGTGGTATCAAGATAATTTAATTAACTATTCAAATTATTTGGCTGATGCTGGTTTTTGCGGAGATAGAAGTATAGCACCTAGTGCTAATACATGGGATAGTGAAGATACTGCTTTAGGTTATGGCAGTAATTTTACAGTATATGGGGCAGAATCAAGATTAGATCCCAATGTTGGTAGCAGTGATGTAGCCCCCCAATTTAAATGTCCACAAAGTAATGATTTATATACGACATCAAGCACTGCGAAAGGGAATAAAGCACTAACTTATCCAATAGGATTAATAACGGGCGATGAAGTAGCATATGCCGGAGGAGCAGTATTAACAGAGAATAATAATTATTATCTTCCTATGGGCGATGCTTTTTGGCTAATATCACCTGCTGCCGGTGGATCTATGGTTAACGTTGAGTTAGTTGGCGATGGTAATTACTGGGGCGGAGCAGGAGGCAATATTGATTCGAACATCAACAGCGAAGAGTTTGGTGTGCGCCCAGTTATTAATCTTAAATCAACTGTAGAAGTTACTGAAGGTGATGGAACAGAAGACAATCCATATTGGATTGACTAATTAATAAGTCAAAAAGGATGAAGATGATTTCATTCTTTTTTAATACATGATATAATCTTTGTGGTGGTTATATGAAGAAAGAACTATTAAGTCCAGTTGGTAATATGGAAAGCTTGTATCAAGCAATACATAATGGCTGTGATGCTGTTTATTTAGGCGGAAAGAAGTTTGGTGCCCGTATGTTCGCAGACAATTTTGCACCAGAAGATTTACAACAAGCTATTAGATATTGCCACTTGTATGGTGTTAAAATATATATAACAGTTAATACTATTATTTTTGATAGTGAGATAGAAAATTTTTTAGACTATATAGAATTTTTATATGTTAATGGTGTTGATGCTGTAATAATGCAGGATATTGGTATGATTTCCTTAGTTCATAAAAAGTTTCCTCTTCTTGAGATACATGCATCTACTCAAACTCATAATCATAATTCTGAAGGAATAAAACTATTAAAAGATCTTGGTGTTAAAAGAGTAGTACTAGCTCGTGAATTATCACTTGATGAAATAAAAAATATTGATGTAGATATCGAAAAAGAAGTATTTATTCATGGTGCATTATGTGTATGCTATTCTGGTTGTTGCCTTTTTAGTGCAATGAATACGAATAGATCTGGTAATAGAGGAGAGTGTATCGCTTCTTGTAGATTACCTTATGAACTTTATCAAAATGATAAAAAGATTAAAACGGACGGTAACTATTTATTAAGTATGAAAGAATTAAATACTAGTAAGTATTTAAAAGATATCTTAGATAGTGATATTATAAGTCTAAAAATAGAAGGACGTATGAAAAGCCCTGAATATGTTGGATTTATTACTAAATTCTATCGCACTTTAATAGATAAATATTATAATAATCAAGAACTAACTATTGATAACGAAGAAATTAACAAATTAAAAACTTTATTCAATAGACAATTCACTAATGGATACTTATTTAATGAATATGGCAAAGATGTTATGAATATTAAGTCACCAAACCATATTGGTCTAAGAATAGGTAAAGCAATAGAAGTAGATCCTAAATATATCAAAATAAAACTAGATCACGAATTAAATCAAGAAGATGGTATTAAGTTTACTGATGTAGATAAAGGTATGATTGTAAATAAATTATATAATTCTAAGATGTTGTTAACTAACAGTATTTCTAGTAATAATATTGCTATAGTAGATAATAAAGTAGGATTAAAAGAAAAATCTAATGTCTCAATTACGATAGATAGTAAATTATTAAAAAAATTACATAATTATGAAGAAAAGAAAATTAATATTGATATTACAGTTAAAGCATTATTAAATACACCTTTAGAAATATCTTTCACTGATGGCATTAACACTTCTAGTATAAAAGGTGATGTAGTAGGATCCTCTACTAATCGCCCAGTTGGAAAAGAAGATATAATAAAACAATTATCTAAATTAGGAAACACTCCATTTAAAGTCAATAATATCAATATTGAAATGAATTCTAATATTTTTATTCCATTAAGTAGCTTAAATAATTTGCGACGTGAGTTAACAGAAGATTTAATTAATAAAAGATGTTATGTAAAAGAGAAAAAAATAAATACTTTAGAACCTAGTTCTTCTATTAACCGTACTAATGAAAAGAAAATAAGTATTTTAGTAAGAAATGAAGAACAATTACTAACGGCATTATCTAATAATGCTGATTACATATATGTGCCTGATATAAATCTTTTTAATAAATATAAATCTGACTCTAGAATTTATTTGAGACTAGATCGTGTTATTAATAAGTTTCAAGAATATAAAAATACAAACATTTTAGTATGCGAATTAGGTGGCATAAATAAATATTCTAAAGATAATGAAGTATGCACTGATTACTACTTAAACGTTAACAATAACGAAAGTATAAAATTATTAGAAAGTCTAGGAGTAAAAAGAGTAACACTATCTCCTGAAGTTATTGGTCTATCTAAAATCAATTCTAAAGTTGATGTAGAAATAGTTATATATGGCAGAATAGAACTTATGATTACTAAATACTGCCCTTTAAATATGCTTATTAATAAAGATGATAAAAAATGTGATTTGTGTTTAAATAAAGACAACTATTACTTGAAAGATAAAGAATTAAGAGAATATCCATTACTTCAAAGTAAACATCTAACTCATATTATGGATTCTAAAGTAATAGATAAAATATCTAATATAAATACTTATCTAAATAAAGGTATTAATGTTTTTAGAATAGAACTATTTAATGAATCAAATAAAGAAGTAGAAGACTTAATAAAAGAATTAAGAGGTGCTCTTTATGAATGAAAAAATATTAGATAGAATAGACTCTCTTTTTAAAGAACTTAATAATTGCGATGAAATACTAAAAATGAAAAAATTAAAAGAAGAAATTACATCTAATGAAGAATTAAAAAACTTACTAGAAAAATATCGTAATATGGATAATAAATATTCTAAAGAATATGTAGAACTAAAAAAACAAATAATAGAAAATCCTTTGATTAGTGAATATCGTTCTTTAGAAGATGAGTTATATTTTACTGTATTGGAAATGAATAAAAGATTAAATAAATTGGTAGATAAAAAGAGGTGTCAAAGTGAGAATAATTAGTGGTACTTTAAAAGGAAGAGTAATAAAAGGTTATGATATAGAAGGCACTAGACCTACTATGGATAGAGTTAAGGAATCCCTTTTTGCTATTATCCAAAATAAAGTAAAGGGTTCAGTTTCTTTGGATCTATTCGCAGGAAGTGGTAACTTAGGATTAGAGTCTATTAGTAATGGTAGTAGTTTTTGTTATTTAAATGATATCAATAGAAATTGTATCAAAGTAATTAATGAAAATGTAAAGACATTTAATATCCAAGATAAAGTAGAAATTATTAATAGAAAATGGGAAGATTGTTTGAAATATTTAAAAGAGCAAAATATAAAACTTGATTTAATCTTTCTAGATCCCCCTTATAAAAATGAGTGTTTAAATAAAGTAATAAATAAAATTATAGAATATGACCTACTAAATAAAGATGGATTAATAATATGCGAAGTTAGTAATAATTATATTGATAAGTACGAAAAATTGGATGAGGTAACTATAAGAAAATATGGCGACAAGATAGTTATAATATTAAAAAATAAATAGTGAAATATTTATTTTTTTTTGTTATAATCATACTAGGTGAAAGTTATGATTAAACTTAATAATAAGGGGTTTGCAGTTTCTACTATTTTATATGGAACTTTATCATTGATCATAATTATTTTAATGCTTATTTTTGGAATAATGAAATCAAGTAAAGATACGAATCAGGAACTAGTAAAAAGTGTAGAAGATAAAATGAATAAATGTGCACTTAGCGAGGCTATATTAGAAGAGTGTTACTTAAATGGTGGTAAGTGTGATGCAAGAGAATATAATAATTGTATAGGTAAAAAAGAAGTGACATTTCTTTTAGCAGAAAAAGCTCAAGTAGGTGATTTTGTTAGTTATGATGCTGGAACATGGGCAAGTACTGTAGCATTACCAGAAGGAGATGATTTCAAATTTGGTGGTTATAATGCTGGTACTAGTAAGAATAATAGTATTACATGCGCTAGTAGAAATACTAACAAATATGATGGATGGCGAATTCTTTCAATTAGTGGAAGTACAGTAACAATTATTCATGCAGGATCTCCATTCTGTTATTACTTAGCATCTAATAATAACACTGATGATAAACTTGCTTATTCGGCATCTACATATTATTTCTTTACTGGAGATAATAGTAAGTTTACAGATACTAGTATTATTACCAGTACTCCATACGATTGGAATACTTTTGTTAATAGTGATTATGCAGAGAGTGCTAGGATGGCTAATGAAGCTGATTTGAAGAATTCAACTAAAAATAATGATTCAGGTAACATATTAACTGATTTGAAAACTTCAGTATCAAATACTGATGCAGGTTATGTATTAGCTGATTTGTGTGATGACAAAACCTGCTTAAAAGGTTTTGCTAAATCTACTTTAGGTACTGGTGCGCCAACTTATGGTGGCCAGCGTATACTCGATCTTGTTAGTGGTCCATTTGGAGCAAGACCTGTTGTAGTATTAAAAGAAGAGATTAGGACAACTGGAGCAATTACTAATACTTATGGATACGATGAATGGGTATTAGTAAAATAGTGTCAATGGTATAAGAATAATATAGTAACAAGAATTAGTTTGTGATATACTAATTTTGAAAATAGGAGTGTGTAGTGTGAGTAAAGAGCAAAAAGAGAAGTTAAAAAAGATTATTAAATTTGCTTTAATAACCGTATGCATTATTTTGGTAATTGGCTTAATATTTAATAATAGTGCATTAGCGGATGTAGGTAATAATAATAGGTATGATGATGGAGGAAGCGATAGTAGCGGCAGTGGTGGTTCCTTTGACATAGGTTGGATTATTTATATCTTATTTGAATTGTTTGGACCAATTCCAGGAACAATCATTTTAATTGCTTTAGTTATATTCTTGATATGGGCTAAGAAAAAAGGAAAGTTAGATAAGTTCTTAAATCAAGCCAAAAATAGCGTTTCAAACATGAATACAAGTGGAACATCTGCTATAAATATAGATAATACTCAAAAAGTAGCTGAAGAAATTAGGGCGATCGACCCTAACTTCTCAGAAGATAAATTTATTGGATGGGCAAGAGAAGTATTTGTTAAGATTCAACAAGCATGGAGCGATAGAAATTGGAAGTTAATTCGCCCATTTGAAAGTGAATCTCTATTCAGTCAACACAGTGCACAACTTGATGAATACATAAAGAATAACAAGATTAATAAAATTGAAAAAATTAACGTTAATTACTGTACTTTAAGAGATTTTAAAGTAGACGGTGATAAAGAAGTATTAACTGTAGAACTACATGCGATTATGCGTGATTATGTAGTAGATGCTACTACTAATAAAGTATTAGAAAGTGATCCTAACAAAGATTGGCATATGAATTATTTGATGACTTTCAATCGTAAAGTAGGAGTTAAAACAGAAAAAGGAGTTAGTAATAAATCAACTACTAACTGTCCAAATTGTGGAGCGCCAACAGAAATCACTTCAGCAGGTCAATGTGAATATTGTAAGAGTGTTATTACAACTGGTGAACACGATTGGGTATTAAGTGACATCACATCAATTAGATAGATGTAAAATATAGATATAATTTAGGAGGATTTTATGGGATTAATAAAAGCAGCAGTAAGTGCCGTTGGTGGTACATTACATGAACAATGGCAAGATTTAATTAAATGTGAGGATATGGGAAATGATATCCTAATGGTTAAAAAGACTACAAAAAGTGGTCAAATATCTAAAGGAAGTAGAATAATAGTAGGACCAAGTCAAGTAGCAGTTATCTATGATTCAGGTAGAATACTTGATGCTACAGCAGAAGAAGGAGTATATGATTTTGATGAATCTTCATCTCCATCATTCTTTGGGGGTAACTTTGGTGCTGCATTTAAAGAAATGTGGCAAAGATTTACATACAATGGAACACCTGCTAAAGAACAAGCAGTATTCTATTTTAATACAAAAGAAATATTAGATAATAAATTTGGTACAGCAACACCAATACCTTTCCAAGATTGGTCACATGCTATTCCAAATCAAATGACAGGTACACTAGCACCTATGGGAGTTAAAGTTAGATGTTATGGTAAATATACATTTAGAATTGATCCTGAAAAAGTAGATGTGTTCTTAAGAAACCATGCTGGTACAGCTGATGTTGTAACTAAAGACTTAATAGTAGAACAAATGGATTCAGAAGTAAAAGGTGCTTTCCAAAACGTATTAAACGAATTAGGAAATAGTAATCATAAAGTACCAGTATTAGAGTTACCTAGTAATACTGATGAAATCAAAAAGATTATGGATGAAAAAGTATTTGATGAACCTATTAGAGCAAGAGGTATCAAATTAGTAGGATTTGTAATCGAATCAGTATCATTAGATGAAGATAGTGATAAGAAGATTTCTCAATACGAAATGAGTTCAAATGCATTTATGCAACAAGGTGCAATTATTGGAGCTATGAGTGATGCTGCTAATAATGCTAATGGAGCAGCTAATGGATTTATGGGAGTAGGTATGGTAAACATGGCTACAGGAACTAACATGATGGGCCAAGTATCTAATAATGCTTTCCAAGCCCAAGGTGCTTCATCAGTAGCTACAACTCCAGTAGATCCATATGCTAAACCACAAGAGGAAGTAGTAACTCCAGCGCCAACACAAGAAAAAACAATATGTACAAATTGTGGTAAAGAAGTTACTGGAAAATTCTGCGGCGAATGTGGAACTCCAGTTCAAGTAGTTAAGAAATGCTCTAACTGTGGTATGGAAGTACATGGTAACTTCTGTGGTAATTGCGGAACAAAAGTTGAATAATTAATTTAATAAAAGCCTTCGGGCTTTTTTGTTTTAAAAAGTATTTGAAAAAGAAATAATTATGTTATAATGATAATAGGGTGATGTGTGATGAAGCGTAAAGAAAGAGATACAAGTTATTCAAACTTTGTAATGAAATTAATGTTAGTATGTACAATTTTAATATTAGGTAGTGCTATTATCTTTTCATTTAATACAGCATTAGGACATAAAGATACTAAGGAAGAAGAAAATATAGAAAAAGATACCAATAAAAGCATAATTGATACATTATACGGATATATTACATTTAATAGAGATGTAGAACCAACATATTATTTTTATCAAAATAAAGAACTAAATTACGAAAAATTCGATGCACTTGAAAAAGTTAGATATGCATTTGGTTTATTAGACGAAAAACAAGTAACTAAAAAAGATGATCGTACATATTCGATTGATGCTGGTATATATAATGGATATATAGAAACTATCTTTGGTAAGAATACAGTTTATGATAATTCAAAAGAGGTAGTAATTATGACTAATAAAATAGTAAAAAACAGTATTATGTCTATTAGTTTTGATAAAGATAATAATGAATATGTAATAACTAGAATTAATGGCTTTAAACCTAATAATGACAAGATTAAAAACTATTATTACAAATTAAATAGTTATGATATTGATAATGATAATAAAACTATAACAATAAAAGAAAACTTTATGTTTGTTAATAAAGAATATAGTGATAATGATAAAGATATAACAAGTATTAAACTTTATCGAGACATATATCAAGAAGATTTAATTAAAGAAATTGATTATCCAACTAATGATTTTATTAAAAAGTTTAAGTTTGATGATTATGCTAAAGATTCAGGAATAATAACTTATACATTTAAAATGGATGAAGAAAATAATTACTATTTCTACAGTAGTAAAATAGAATCGTAATTTTAAGATTAGTTTATTTTTAAACTAATTTTTTTATGCATAAAAAAAGAACTTAAAATATACAAGTTCTTAATATTCTTTCAGTATTTTTAAAGTTTAACTTAGCAATCTCATTAAGCTTATCTTTTCCATATTTTTCTACTACTTCCATACCGATCTTATCTACCATATCCCCAGCACCTTTAGGAAGAGGTATATGTAACGAATCGCTTAATTTATCGAATTCTTTTATAAAAATATAACGACTTATAATTGATGCTGAAGCAACAGCTAAGTTTTTATCTTCTGCTTTTGTCATGAAAGTAATACCTCTTTGTACATTAGGGCTTTCCTTAATATAGTCGTAATATCTTGCTTCTCTTGCAAATTCATCAACAATTATATAATCATAATGATCTTTTACTGTATGCACCATTTCAAACAAAACTTTATTATGCATGATAGCTTTAATTTTATTTATATTATATGAACTGTTATATCTAGCATTATATTCACTATTATTTAAAATAATACTTTTGTATTGGACTTTCTTAATAAGTTCAGGTGCTATTTTAAGGATTTTATTATCATCTAATTTTTTTGAATCTTTAATTCCTAGCGACTCTAAAAATGGAATATCTTCTTTTTTTACAAAACAACTTGTAACAACGATAGGACCAAAATAGTCTCCTGTACCGACTTCATCTGATCCGATAGAAGAGCAGTTATAGTATTTTTGAATTGTCTCTTTGGATTCTTCTTTTTTATCGCTTTGACCATCAATTTCCTTCCACATAGTAGCATCTACATCGGCGCTAGATCCTTGAAACATAACTTTACCTGATTCATACATTGTTATAACAGTATCTTCATCTTGTGCCTGAAATACAACGTAGGGGATTACTTTATCTCTTTTTTTATTTGCATAATATTTAATCATTTTTTCTTTTGTTTTATCACTTACTCTAATAACAACGTTCATATTTACACCTCATAAACATTATAACAAAGATATTTAATAGAAAAAAGAGAAAAAGTTCATTTTTGATATTGATTAACTTAAAATAATATGTTATTATTAAAAAGTCATGGACCCTTAGCTCAGTTGGTTAGAGCATCCGGCTCATAACCGGACGGTCATAGGTTCGAGTCCTATAGGGTCCACCATTTATTTTGCGGGTATGGCGGAATTGGCAGACGCACTAGACTTAGGATCTAGCGCCTTAGGCATGCAGGTTCAACTCCTGTTACCCGCACCACTAGAAAATTTGTTCGAACTATTCGAATTTACTATAAACAAAAGGACTTGTTAAAAGTTCTTTTCTTTATTGTATCCCTCCTTTCTATTTCAAGATTGGAGGACGACACTCACATCAAACGTTCCTATTATAATAAGTAAATTTATAAAACAAGCGAACAGACGAGAGTTTTTGTTAAATTTTCAAAGATATGTATTATAATTTATTTATAGATTGATTCTTATATCAATTTTCTTTGATAAAGAGACGTAGATTACTACGACACTTGTACCTCTAGATAATTTGTTTAAACTATTTGAACTTTAAATACGCTTTCAGGAGGAAAACTTTATGAATTTTGAAAAAGAAATAAATGAAATAAAAGAAAGAAATAAAAGAGTTGAAACAAATAAAGCTTGGGAAACATCTTGGACTAGAAGAATTTGCATTATGCTATTAACTTATATTGTTGTAATATTATAATCATTTTCAATTAATAAAATAAATAATATATTTTTAAGCTCATTAGTACCTGTAATAGGTTTCTTCTTATCTACCTTATCACTAAATATAATAAGGAAAATGTGGAAAAAAAAGAAAATAATTAAGAAGTAACGCACTGCGTTATTTTTTTATTTGTATTGTAAAAATTACTAAAAAATGCTACAATAAATTATATTATAATAGGTGGTGTTTACTATGTCAGAAAATAATTCTAATATTAATCATGAAAAAATAGACACTAAAGAGATTATTGAAAAAGAAAATGATGAACTAACAGAGCGTATTAATAGGTTATATGGAGTATCAACCAAAGAAGAACTTCATAAAGAATATGATCCAAATGAATTACAAGAAATAAGAAAAAAACTATTATATTTACTAATAGGTGTTATATCAGCAGGTGTTATTGTATTAATTGTACTTATTAATCCTTTTAAAATAAATGATAAAAAGCTAGATGAAACTCCAGTAAATGACAAAGCTGATGATAATAATGAAGATACCTTGGGTGAATTATCATTAACTGATAGTACTGTAGTTGAATTAAATAGTAGAATGAGCTTTTATGAAACAGATTTTATGAAAATCGATTTATATCCGTTATATTTGAATCAAACTCTAAATTCTAATGATATTTCTGATGATATAAAATTATATTTATTAAAAAGAACTATTAGTTTTAGTGAAATGTTAAAAAACTCAGGAGTAGAAGAATATGTAACTACATGTGATGAAAAAGGTATAGAAATTTCTAAAGAAGTATTTGATAAAGAAATGCAACTATTATTTGGAGCTAATACTACAATAAATTATAAAAATTTAAACTATACTTATTATAATGCTTCTCAAACACCAAAGAAGTTATTACTAACGTTTGAAAATGATAAATATAGAGTTACATGTAATGAATATAGTGAATCAGGTGAATTGAGTAAATTAATTCAACAAAAGCTAATTAAAGCTTATAAAACTATAGATGGAATAGAATTATATCAAAGAGTAGTCTTTATAACTAGAGAAGGGGTATTTATGGATCCTAAATTTGAGACTCTTATAACTAATGATCCAGATGCCACTATTAGTACATACATCGATAAAGGTACTATTTATAAGTACACATTTATAAAAGATGAAAACAATAATTATTCGTTAAATAAAATAGAAGTAACTGATGGAGTTAGTCAATAACTAACTCCTTTTTATGTAAAGTTATAGTAAACAATCTAGAAAAGTTAAGTATATATGTTATAATAAAATAGGAGATGGTAACATGAACTTATTAAAGAAAGAAAGTAAAGAAGGACAAGTCGATAAGAAGATAATTGATAATTTAAGAGGCTTGAGTATAGATATTATTGCTAAAGCAAAGAGTGGACATCCAGGTATAGCTTTAGGCGCAGCACCTATTATTGCAACACTATATACTAATCACTTAAAGTTTATGGCAACCGATGATAAGTGGATAGATAGAGATAGATTTGTATTATCTGCAGGACATGGTTCAAGTCTTTTATATGCAACACTATATATGGCAGGTTTCCCTATTGAGTTAAATGACCTTGAGTCTTTTAGACAGTTTGGATCAATTACTCCAGGTCATCCTGAATATGGTATTACTAAAGGAGTAGATATTTCTACTGGCCCTTTGGGTCAAGGCATTGCATCAAGTGTTGGTATGGCAATTGGTGAAGCATATTTATCAAATTACTTTGGAAAGGATATAATTAGCCATTATACATACGTCCTATGTGGTGATGGAGACTTGATGGAAGGTGTTAGCTATGAAGCTTTATCCCTTGCAGGAAAACTATCATTAAATAAATTAATTGTCTTATATGACTCAAATAATATCACTTTAGATGGAGAACTATCTAATGCCACAATTGAAAATACAAAGTTAAGATTTGAATCAATTGGTTGGAACTATATTTTAGTAAGCGATGGAGAAGATACAGCAAGTATTGATGCTGCTATAGTAAAAGCTAAGGCAAGTGATAGACCAACTATTATTGAAGTAAAAACTACTATTGGTAAATTTTCTAAATACCAAGGAACATCTAAGGTTCATGGATCACCATTAGATGAGGAAGATATTAAAAATATAAAAGAAAAATTAAATTTAAGAGATATTCCTTTTTCAGTATCAAGTGAAGCTGTAACTAACTTTAGAGCTTGTATAGCTGAACGTAATGATGACGCCTATAATACATGGAAACATAATGTAGAACTACTTCCACAAGAAAAACAAGATGAATTAAACAGTATTATTAACAATAAAGAACTTTTAAAAGTTAAAGATATATATTATGAAATACCAGAAGATGGATATGAAGCAACTAGAGTATCATCTGGTAAAATATTAAATTCTATTGCTAAAAATTATCCATTTATAATGGGAGGAAGTGCTGACGTTGCAGCTTCTACTCATGCTAAAATAGAAGATGAAGAAGCTTTTTCTAATAGCACTCCTAATAATAGAAACATTAATTTTGGTATAAGAGAACATGCTATGGCTTGTATCGCTAATGGATTAGCATTAACAGGAATAACACCGTTTGTATCAACATTCTTCTCATTCTCTGATTATTTGAAACCAGCTCTTAGAATGAGTGCTCTTATGAATCTACCAGTTATATATGTATTTACTCACGATTCTATAACAGTAGGAGAAGATGGTCCAACCCATCAGCCAGTTGAGCAGTTAGTAATGTTAAGATCTACTCCTAATATTGATGTATATCGTCCATATGATGCTAATGAAACTTTAGGGGCATATAAAACAATATTAGAAACTAGACGTCCATCTTGCCTAATACTTAGTAGAAATAAAGTTGAATTAAGTCCATCTACCAAAGTAAATGAAGTAAAGAAAGGTGCTTATATTTTAGAAGAAGAACATGGAGAATTAGAGGCAGTTTTAATATCTGATGGTGAAGAAATGAGTCTTGCTCATGATGTTTATAGAATATTAACAGAACGTGGTATAGCAATAAGACTTGTATCAATGCCATCTACTAGTTTATTTGAACGTCAAACTAAAAAATATCAAGAAAGTATCATTCCACCTTTAAAAGATGTCTTTGTAATAGAATTATCTTCTTCATACTCTTGGTATAAATATACTAATGATCTTGAACATTTATTTACAGTAGATTCCTTTGGTTCTAGTGGTAACAGAAAAGACTTATTAGAACATTATGGATTTGATAGTGAAAAAATTGCAGATAAAATAGAGAAACTTTTAAAATAGTTTCTCTTTTTTTGACAAAAAAATTCCAATACTTTTTGTATATTGATATTGGGTGATAAAGTGAGAATATATTTTGTATTTAAAATTAAAGATGAATACATTGAGTTATATAAAGATAGTCCTAGAACACTATATAATATTTTAAATCAAATGTACTACATGAAAAGAAATGAAATAGGTTATGGATTTACTTTGTTTAATCAAATGATTAATAGAATAAATAAGTTTGATTTAGATAAGTATTTATATGTATTACTACATACTAAAATGAAATATAGCAAAAAAGGAGAAAATCATATATTAAATAATTTGTATAAAGATGAAGTGAGTGTTTTAAGAGTAAAAGGTACTTATATATTAATTAATTCTAACAAAAGTTATACTGAGTTTTTTGCTCTTTTAAATAATTATGATTCTAAATTATTTGTATGTGACTTCAATAATAATGATTATTTCTTTTTAAGGGACGTTAAATTACTTGTATAAAATGGATAAATTTAGTAAAATGGTAGTAAGGAGATGAATTAATATGTGGCTAGATATATTACAAGTAGTAATTGGTATCATAGTAGGATTTGTAATTGGCTTCTTTGTATCAAAAAAAGTAATGACTAATTATTTAAAGAAAAATCCACCTATAAATGAAGAAATGATTAAAGCTTTAATGACTCAAATGGGAAGAAAACCATCTCAAAAGCAAGTTAATCAAATGATGAAATCAATGGAAAAATATATGTAAGAAAGGCTATAATAGTCTTTTTTTATTGACGTGGGTAAATAATTATGATAAAATCTTCTTGTTTGTAGCCTTTATAGCTCAAACCGCATTGATTAGGTTATAAAACAAGTAATTGTTACCTTAAAAGCGAGTCTAGAAATATATAAAGGAGGTAAAAAAATGAAAGCAGTAATTTTAACTGGTGGTAAACAATACTATGTTGCTGAAGGAGATACTATTTACGTTGAAAAACTAGATGGTAAAGTAGGTGACAAAGTAGTATTTACAGAAGTATTATTATGTGATGGGAAAGTAGGAAATCCTTATCTTGAATCTGTTACGGTTGAAGGAAAAATCGAAAAACAAGGTAAACAATCTAAGATTACAATCTTCAAATATAAACAAAAAGATAGAAGTAATCGCCGTAAACAAGGTCATAGACAACCTTATACTAAAGTTGTTATAGAAAAAATTAAAGGATAATAAAATGATTAAAGTAAATGTATTAGTAAATAAAAATATTGAGAAAGTTATTCTTACTGGTCATGCTTGTTATGATGACTTTGGAAAAGATATCGTATGTAGTGCAGCTTCATCAATAGTTACAACAACAATAAATGCGATAATAAGATTTAATAAAGATTATATTTCTTATAAAGAAGAAAAAGATAAACTTACAATTACTATTAATACTTGGAATGAAGTAGTTAATAACTTAATTACTAATATGTTAGATTTATTAAAAGAATTAGAAAATGATTATCCAAGTAATATTAAGATAAAGGAGGAAATGCGATGAATATGTTAAAGTTAAATATCCAGTTATTTGCTCACCACAAAGGACAAGGTTCTACATCTAATGGACGTGATTCTAAAGGACGTAGATTAGGAGCAAAAGCAGCTGATGGAGAATTAGTTAGTGCTGGATCTATTTTATATAGACAAAGAGGAACTAAAATATTCCCAGGTGTTAATGTAAGAAAAGGTAACGATGATACATTATACACAACAGTAACTGGTGTAGTAAAATTTGAAAGCGTTGGAAAAGATAAAAAACAAGTAAGTTGTTATCCAGCTGAATAAGACAGTATTTGATACTGTTTTTTTATTTACTTTTTTTCTTTACGTTAAATAAAAAAATATTTGTGAAATTTTTTATATATTTATTGTTCTAAATACTAATAGAAGGTATAATGATAAAACGATAGAGAAAATAGATAATAAATACTTTTTTCATCTATCAAAGTTATAACAGATTAAATTTAACAACCCTTTCTAATATAATTACATGAGGGTAATTAATAATATATATTTTTAAATAATATAAGTATAGATATCTATATTTATATTATTTTTGCGCCAAAAATCGATATTATTAATAAAGACAATAGAAGTAAAGGAATGATTTTATGAAAGAATTTAATGCATTATTTAATGCTATTGCAAATAGTAACTTATTAACACAGCAAACGATTAATAACATAATTATAGTATTATTAATATTTGTAATAATACTATTAGGTATTACAATGTTTACTAAAAAAAATTGAAACTAAAGCTCTAAGCTTTATTTTTATTTGACTTTAATTTATACTTGAATTACAATATGTGCCAAGGTGATTTTATGTATACATTAAAAAAAGATTTACATCCAGGCACAGTTATATGGGCCAATAGAAAAATTTATTATGATAGGCCGGATCAAGAGTTGTTTGGGAAAAGAGCAATGTATTTGATTACTAGTCTTAATGCCGATTATTTCTTTGGATGTCCATTAACAACTAATACTTCTAAAAGAAATGGTACTATTCTTAGATCTAGATTTTATCCAATCAAACATGATTCTAGAGTTAATGAATGTTTGTATCAATTAGAATATGAGGATATAATTCCTACTACTAGTTTTACAATAACTGAAAACACTTTTAAAAACTTTAAAAGAAATTTATATAAGAAGATTGTTATAGGTGCTGCTGATAGTCCTAGTGAATATAATGATGTATTTGTGGAAGAATATCTTTTAGATAATAAACCACCAGTAGATAGTATATTGGTTTATCCAAGTGATGAAAAAGTGTTTTATTATTACTATGTATGTTCTAATCATGGTGATCATTATACTGCTATTAGACTTAATGAAAAGTCTTATAATTATACTGTAGCAGGTGATGATTTAATAGAAATACCTAAAAGTATAAGATTTTATGACTATTTTACTACATATAATATGAGTTCTATTGAAAAGCAAAAAATAAAAACTATAAAAGAAGTTAAGATGTAAGATAAATAATTGTTATTTTGATGCAATTATGATATAATTTGACTGTTTAAAAGGGGTGACGTTATGTTTATAGATGAAGTAATTATTAAAGTAGAAGCAGGGCATGGTGGAGATGGATGTCTAGCTTTTAGACGTGAAAAATATATACCAATGGGTGGACCATATGGTGGTAACGGTGGTAAAGGATCAGATATAAAATTTGTAGTAGACGAAGGGCTTCATACCTTGATTGATTTACGTTATATGAAAAAAATTAAAGGTGATAAAGGCGAAAACGGAAGAGGTAAAAATCAGAATGGAGCAGCAGCTAAAGATATTATTATAAAAGTACCACAAGGAACAGTAGTAACTGATAATGATACTGGTTTAATCCTAGCTGATTTAAAACACAAAAATGATGAAGTTGTTGTAGCATATGGTGGTAGAGGTGGTAGAGGAAATACTGCTTTTAAAACTCAAAGTAATCCTGCACCTAACTTTGCTGAAAATGGTGAACCTGGAGAAGAGAGAACACTAAAAGTAGAATTAAAACTACTTGCTGACGTTGGATTAGTGGGATTACCTAGCGTTGGTAAAAGTACTATTATTTCTAAAGTATCTGCATCTAAACCTAAAATAGCAGCATATCACTTTACTACTTTAACACCTAATCTTGGAGTATGTAGAACTAAAGACGGAAGAAGCTTCGTTATGGCCGATTTGCCAGGGTTAATTGAAGGAGCATCCCTAGGCGAAGGTTTAGGAGACCGTTTCTTAAGACATATTGAACGTACTAGAGTAATCGCACATGTTATTGATATGTCAGGTTTTGAAGGAAGAGATCCATACGATGATTATGTCCTAATTAATAAAGAACTAGAAAACTTTAATCCTAAAATTCTTAATAAACCCCAATTAATTATTGCTAATAAAATGGATATGGAAAATGCTAAAGAAAATTTAGAAAACTTTAAAAAGAAAGTAAACGCTCCAATCTATCCTGTATCAGCAATATCAAATGAAGGCCTTGAAGATGTCTTAACTCATCTTGCTGATATGTTAGATGAAATACCGGTAACGCCTTTATATGAAGAAGAAGCGTTTGAGTCACATGTATTATATAAATTTAAGAAAGAAGAACCTTATACAATTGTAAAAGAAAATGATGAATATGTAATTCGTGGTGAAGAAATAGAAAAATTATTCAAGATGACTAAATTTACTACTGAAGAAGGTATTCAAAGATTTACTAACAAGCTAAGAAAGATGGGAATAGATGACAAATTAGTAGAAATGGGTTGTAAAGAAGGAGACATGGTTCGTATTCTTGATTTCTATTTTGAATTTAAATAGGTTGACAATTAAAAATAATCATGTATAATGTTTGTTAAGTGAGTGCCTATAAGTTTATACGAGCTAGGCAGAGAAGTATTCTTACACGAGCATAAAGCACGGAGTCACTAATATTAGTTACTTTGTGCTTTTTTTTATATGCCAAAGTAGCGGAAAGGAGGATATTTTTTTAATAGACATCATAAATATTCTAGAAATAAATATTTATCAAAATGATTTATTAAAGAGGTGATGTTATGAATGTAATCGAAGTAAAAAATTTAAAAAAGACTTTTAAAGTAAAAATTAAAGAAAAAGGTTTTAAAGGTAGTATTAAATCTATTTTTAAGCCAAAGTATAAGAGTATTAAAGCGGTAAATAACATTTCATTTAATGTAGAAAAAGGTGAAGTTCTAGCATTTATTGGACCAAATGGAGCTGGTAAATCTACTACTATTAAAATGTTAACAGGAATATTACAACCAGATAGTGGTGATGTAATAGTTAATGGTATTAATCCAAGTAAAAATCGTAAACAACTTGCTTATAGTATTGGTACAGTGTTTGGACAAAAAGAACAATTATGGACTCATTTAACTCCATATGATAATTTTAAGTTCTTTGCAGCTATATATGACATTGATCCTAGAGTAGCTGATAAAAGAATCAAAGAATTAATAGAAACATTTGAACTACATGAATTTGTTAATACTCCTGTTCGTAACTTATCATTAGGACAAAGAATAAGATGTGAGATAGTAGCATCCCTTATTCATAAACCAGATATATTATTCTTAGATGAACCAACTATAGGCTTAGATCCAGTTGTAAAAGAAAATATCCGTACCTTAATTAAAAGAATGAATAAGGAGTATAAAACAACAGTATTTTTAACTAGTCATGATGTATCAGACATAGAAAAATTATGTAAAAGAATTATTATTGTCAATGATGGTAAAGTAGTTATGGATGATTCAATGCAAAACTTAAAATACAATTATTTAAGTGAAAAAATTATTGAAGTTAAAATGAATACTAAAGTTAATTTAACTGATTGTGATGGTATTACTGTTTTAAAAGACAATGGATATAATTTAAAATTAAAGATAGATACTGCTAAAAAAAGTGTAGCTGATGTAATAAGTATGCTTAATACTGATCATATTATTGATATTAATATATCTAATATTCCACTTGAAAATATAATTACTGAAATATATAAGGATAAAAAGTAATGAAAAAGTATTTTCAAATATATAAAGCAACATTATTAGATAGTATTCAATATATTAGTGATATCTTATCAGGATTTCTTTCATTAGCAGTAGTAATCTTTGTCTTCATTTGCTTATGGCAATATATGTATAGTGATCCATCAAGTTTAATTAGTGGTTATACATATAGTCAAATGTTATGGTATGTTTTAATAACTGAATGTATATGGTATGGTACAAAAAGCAGAACTATTACCAAAGGTATAAGTGAAGATATTAAAAGTGGCACTATAGCTTACAATTTAAATAAACCATATAGTTATATTGGTTATATAATAGCAAAATATTTTGGAGAAATAACAATAAGATTTTTCATATCTTTATTGGTATGTGTAACATTTGGACTTATTTTTATAGGTAATATTGAAGGATTTAATTTTATAAACATTCCAATGATTGCAGTAATATTTATCTTTGCCATTTTAATTAATGCTTTAATTAAGATTGCAATTGGATTATTATCATTCTTTGTAGAAGATGCAACACCATTCTATTGGATATATGACAAGATTATATTGATATTAGGAACTATGTTTCCAATCGAATTATTTCCAAAGCTAATAAGGAAATTTATTATGTACAGTCCTGTCTTTGTAGTTAATTATGGACCTGCTAAATTAGTAGTTAATTTTAATTTTGATTTATTTAAAAATGTACTACTATTTCAAGTAGTATATATTGTTATTGTAAGTATAATAATTACACTAATTTACAAGAAGGGAGGTAAGAAGTTAAGTGTTAACGGAGGTTAAAAATCATATAAAAGTAATGTTTTTATCAGTTAAATATAACATAATGAGAGAGATGACTAATCCAGTTACTTTTATTACCAATATTGTCTTTATGATTTTAAATAATTCTTGTTTTATAGTCCAATGGCTTATATTATTTTCTTTAAAAGATAATATAGGAGGATATGGATTTAAAGATGTTATGTTGCTTTGGGGATTGTCGGCAAATACATATGGTATTGCTAGAATCTTCTTTGCATCATCATTTGATTTACCTACCTTAATAACTAATGGAAAACTTGATTCTTATTTAGTACAACCTAAAAATGTATTGTTATCAGTTATAACTTCTTCTACTAAGATATCAGCAATAGGAGATGTTATTTATGGATATATAGTATTACTACTATGTACTAGAGGCATTTATGAAATATTTATTTTTACAATACTTAGTATTACTGGTGCCATTATAACTACTTGTGTAGCAGTAATATATGGTAGTATGTCATTCTTTTTTACAAGAAATGAATTATTATCTGATAGCGTTAATAACATGATAATTCACTTTTCTACATACCCAGAAAATATATTTAATGGATTTGTAAAAATATTATTTTATACAATCTTACCAATTGCAATGATCGCATATTTACCAGTTAAAGTAATCCTAACATTTAATTTAGGAACTTTCTTAATTATTATAGGGTTTACTTGTTTAATGATATTTTTATCTTTTATTATCTTTAATACAGGTTTAAAAAGGTATACTTCTAGTAATTTGATGATGTCTAGAATATAAAAAGCAAAGTTTATAATGACTTTGCTTTTTATTTATGATAAAATCTTTGTAGGTGAAGTTATATGAAAAACAGAAGTGAATTAAGAGAAATAAGTATGAAGGTATTATATCAAGTCTATATATTAGAAAATACTAATACTTCATATGATGTAAAAAGTTTAATTAAAGAACAATTAGAAGTAGAAAATGATTTTGTAAATGAGCTAGTAAACGGAGTAGTTACTAATCAAGAAAAGATTTCCAAGATAGCTAATAAGTATTTAGCAAACTGGAATATTGATAGATTAAGTAAAGTTGATAAAGCTATATTGAGTATCGGTATTTATGAATTACTTTATACTGAGACTCCAAGTGTTGTTGCAATTAACGAAGCAATTGAACTTTCTAAAAAGTATAGTGATGAAAAAGTTACTAAGATGCTAAATGCTACTTTAGATAAGATATATCATAACGAGGTTTAATAATGGAACGTAATTATATTACTGTTACCCAATTAACTAAATATATCAAGTATAAAATAGATAATGATGTTAACTTAGAAAATGTTTACTTAAAAGGAGAAATATCTAACTTTAAGGCTCATACTAGAGGTCATTTCTATTTTACAATTAAAGATGAGAACACTAGAATAAATGCGGTTATGTTTTCATCGAGTGCATCTAAAATAAAATTTGTTCCAACTGACGGTATGAAAGTTTTAGTATCAGGTAAAATAAGTGTATATGAAGCAACTGGTGGATACCAAATCTACGTAAACGAAATGTTAGAAGATGGAGTAGGTAACTTATATATTGCTTTTGAACAATTAAAAAAGAGGCTTGAACAAGAGGGTCTATTTGATCCAAAACACAAGAAAAAGATACCTAAAATACCAAACACTATAGGAATTATTACAGCCCCAACTGGAGCCGCTATTAAAGATATATTGTCGACTATTAAAAGACGTTGGCCTCTTGCTAAAACTATTCTTTTCCCAAGTTTAGTTCAAGGTGAAGAAGCTGCAAGCGATATAGTTCGTAATATAGAATTATCTAAAAATTTTGATTTAGATGTCTTAATAGTAGGTCGTGGTGGTGGATCTATTGAAGACTTGTGGCCATTCAACGAAGAAATTGTTGCTCGTGCTATTTATTCATTAGATACTCCTGTAATATCAGCTGTAGGGCACGAAATAGATTTTACTATATCGGACTTTGTAGCTGATTTAAGAGCACCAACACCTACTGGAGCCGCTGAAATGGCTGTGCCTAATATGAGTGATATTAAAACATATTTAAATCAATTAAATTTAAGACTAGCAACTAATATAAGTAATAATATTAAAGTAAAAAAAGAAATACTTAAAAAATTAGAAAATAGTTTTGTTTTAAAAAATCCAATTTCAATATATGAAATAAAAGATCAAAAATTTGATAATTTATATGAAAGATTACTAATAAGTTATAAAAATTTAGTAAATAATAATAGTAATAAGATGATTATAATTAATAATAATCTTGTTAATAGTATGTCTCATTTACTAACTAATAATACTAATAGATATAATAATTTAATTCAAAAACTAGAAGCATTAAATCCTATTCTTACATTAAAAAGAGGATATGCAATTGTAAAGCATGATAATAAAGCAATTGAAAGTATTAAAAAAATAAAAAAAGATGATATAATTAATATAGAATTACAAGATGGTAATATAGAAGCTAAAGTATTATAGGAGGTTACATGTTTAATAATGGTATGAACGGTTTTGGTAATAGAAATATTGCAGGTATTCCTAATAGACCAAATAATATTGGAGGAATTAATAAAACACCTACTAATATAGGTGGAATTAATAAAATGCCTACTGCAAATAATCCATTTAGTAAAGTTAAAATGGACCGTCAATTATCAAAACAAATAATGAATTCTAGTGGCGAAAACTTAATAAGAAATGAATTTAATAAAGGTGGTAGACCAAATGGCAACTAAAGAAAAAAGTTTTGAAGAATCTTTAACTGAATTAGAAACAATTGTTAAAGATTTAGAAAGTGGTAATGTTCCGTTGGATGACGCTATTACAAAATTTAATGAAGCGATGAAAATTGCCAAAATTTGTAATGACAAACTAAATAATGCTGAAGAAAGCATAAATAAGATACTAAATAAAGATGGAACGTTAGAAGATTTTAAAGCAGAATAAATTACCAGTTATGGTAATTTTTTTGTTGCAGATAATAATAATGTAGTTTGATTTAAAAGGAGATGGAACCATGAATTTTAAACATAAACTACTTACTTTTTTCTCACTTCTTTTACTAGTAATTCCTACATCTACTTATGCTTATTCAAATAAAGTTGTCTTAGGTGGACAAAACATCGGAATTGAGGTTAATTCCAAAGGTATAATGGTTGTAGGATTCTACAAGGTAAATGATTCTTATATTGGGAAGAATTCAGGTATAGAAATAGGAGATAAAATAATTAGAGTTTCTAATACCAATGTTTATTCAATCAGTGATATGGTTACAGCAATTAATAAGAATATTAAAGATTCAAAAGTAAAAATGACTATCTCAAGAGGTAATAGAGAAATACCTGTTACACTGGATTTAGTACGTGATAATAATGATGTATATAAAACCGGACTATACGTTAAAGATGAAATTACTGGTATAGGTACATTAACTTATATTGACCCTGAAACTAAAATATATGGAGCACTTGGACATGAAATAATAGAAGCTAATACTAATCAGAAAATAGAAGTAAAAGATGGTAAAATCTTTAAATCTGATGTTACAGGAACAACTAAAAGTGATAGAACTACTACTGGTGAAAAGAACGCAATTTTTAATAAGGGAATAGTATATGGTAATATAAAAGAAAATACAATAAGTGGTATTTTTGGAACATATACTAGTGAATTTAATACGAATAATTTAATAGAAGTTGCGTCTCCTAACGAAATAGTCCCGGGTGAAGCTAAGATACTAACTGTATTAAAAGATAATAAGATAGAAGAATATTCTATTAATATTTTAAAGATTAATACTAGTACTAAAACAAAAAACATCTTATTTGAAATTACAGATAAAGAATTACTTAATAAAACTAATGGTGTAATTAAAGGAATGAGTGGAAGTCCTATTGTACAAAACAATAAACTAATAGGAGCAGTTACTCACGCCATTGTAAATGATAATGAAAAAGGATATGGAATCTTTATCACTACAATGTTAGAAGAAGGAGAAAATTAAGAGACATAAAAGTCTCTTTTATTTTACAAAAATTATAATGTTAACATTTTTTTGTTGACATGCGAATATATACATGGTATGATGAAATCGAATTTAAAGTGAAAGGAGTGAAAAAAATGAAGAAGTTTAATTTTAGAGTTTTTAATGAAGAAAAGTTGGTTTTTAATAAGAAAGTGGAGAAACTTCTTTGTTTTTTCGCTTAGTCTTATAAAGTATTTATAGAACCACTTTTCAAAAAAAGTGGTTTTTTTGTGGAGGTATTATGAAGAGTTTAAAAGAATTCATACCTCTAATTAAATTAATAGGTAAAGATAAAAAAAGATTAATAATAGCAAGTATTCTTATATTTTTATCAGGAATAGCCGAAATTTTTACTGGATACTTAAATGGAGCAGCAGTAGAAGCTATTACTAATTTACAATTAAAAAAAGCAATTATTTTTTTAATGATTTATTTTATAATTGAATTAACGCTTGGCGGTTCATTACTTCATATAGCAAAATCTATGTTATACAAAGTAGAAAGCTCCTTAACAAGAAAATTAGGATTTTTCTCTTATAAAAAAGCATTAGATTTGCCTGCTGTAGCATTTGAAAAAAAATCGTCAGGTGAAATTATTAATCGAATTACTAATGATGCTGATTCCTTAAGCTTTGCTTTTGGAAAACTATTAAATATGTTTTCTTCTTTGGTAGCATCTTTAATTATAATAGTATACGTATTTTTGAATTCTTGGATAGTAGGATTAGAAATAATAATAGTTGTATTAATACTATTTTCAATAATCAGAAAGTATAATCCAAAATTAAAAGAAGTACACAAAGAAAGAAAAGAAGAGCAAGATAAATTTACATCATTAGTAACAGAATCAATTAGAGGTATACGAGAAATAAAAACATTAGGAATTAAATCAAATTTAATAAAAGATATGACTGAAATAATTAAAGTTATTTATAACAAGTCAGAAAAAGAAATAGATATTCAAAAACAATTTAACATTATAACTAGATTTATAAAATCAATATTGGAAGTTGGCGTATTTATTACTTGCTTAATATTACTTTATTATAAAATGATTTCGTTAACATTCTTTATTGCTATGACTTATTACATTTACAGATATATGTGGTTAATAGAAGAAATGAATGATTTAACTCAAACTTATCAAAAAACAGTAGTATCAATTAGTAGAGTCAATGATATATTAGAAAACAGATTATATAATGATGAAAAGTTTGGTTATAAAACAATTGAAAATATACAAGGAAATATCAAATTTAAAGATGTAACATTTGCCTATCCAGACGAAGATGTTACGTTAAATAAATTTAATTTATCAATAGAACCAAATAAAAAAGTTGCTATTGTAGGAAAATCTGGACAAGGTAAATCAACTTTATTCAACTTGATCACTCGAATATTTGATGTAAATAGTGGTAATATTACAATAGATAATATAGATATAACTGAATTAAGCGAAGAAGAGCTAAGAAAGCATATTTCAATAATAAGACAAGAACCATTTATTTTTAATAAAAGTATAAAAGAAAACTTTGAATTAATAAATGATAAAATTACCTTAAAAGAAATAAGAAAATATGCTAAAACAGCTTACATTGATGACTATATTATGTCTCTTCCTAATAAGTATGATACTATCTTAGGTGAAGGTGGTGTTAATTTATCAGGAGGTCAAAAGCAGCGATTATCTATAGCAAGAACATTATCTAAAAAGAGTAAAATTATCTTATTTGATGAAGCGACAAGCGCGCTTGATAATGAATCACAGGAATGCATAAAAAGGTCAATAGATAATCTAGTAAAAGACCATACTGTAGTAATAGTAGCACACCGTTTATCTACTATAATAGATGCTGATATAATTCATGTTGTAGATAAAGGTAAAGTAGTAGCATCGGGTACTCATAATCAATTATTAGAAACTAGTAAAATTTATCAAAACTTATATAAAAACGAAACTTTAAATTCATAAGATAGTTTAATTACTATCTTTTTCTTTTTGTCGAAATAAATGTGTTAAAAATTAGCAAAACTAATTGACAAGTGCTAATGATAGTAATATAATGATATTAGCAATTGAGAAAGGATATTGCTAGGAGGTAAAAATGTTAACTAAGAGACAAAACGAAATATTAAAAATAATAGTTTTGGAATATATCAAGTTAGCTAAACCTGTAAGTTCTAATTTGATATGTGATACCTTAAAATGTTCTAGTGCAACAATCCGTGCTGAAATGGCAACATTGGAAGACTATGGATTACTAGAAAAAACACACACTTCATCAGGACGTGTTCCTAGTGAAGAAGGATATAGATATTACGTTGATAACTTAATGGAACTTAAAAAGATGAGTGCTGAAGATATGTTAAAATTACAGATAATATTTCATAACAATCAACTTGAAGTATCAGATTGCTTAAAAAGAAGTCTTGAAATAGTATCTGAGTTAACTAATTATACTTCAATTAAACTTGGTGTTACATCTCACGAAAACATCTTAAAAGAGTTCAATGTAGTTCCACTTGACAATAATAACATGATAGCAATAGTTATCACTGATAAAGGTCATGTAGAACACAAAAATATTGATGTAGGAAACATTGATATTGAAGATGTTAAGAAAACTGTTAGCCTAATCAACAATATGATAATTGGTACTCCAATAGATGAAGTAAGTGCTAAATTAGAATATGAAGTAAAACCAGTAATTGGTAAATATGTTAAAGAACACGAAAGATTATATAATGTTTTCTACGATGTATTTACTAACTTTACCAATAAAAATGTTGATATCGTTGGTAAGAAAAATATCTTAAACCAACCAGAATTTAACAATATAGATAAAGTAAAAGAAATTCTAGATAAACTAGATGACAGTAATGTAGTTAATATGGTTGAAGAACAAGATAACGATATAAAGATATATATAGGTAAAGAAAATAACCTAGATGAAGATATGACGGTTATAAAAACTAAATATAAAACACCATTAGAAGAAGGTACTATCGCAATAGTTGGTCCTAAACGTATGGAATATGATAGAGTCATATCAATGTTAGATTATATTAAGTCTAATCTAGAACAGTAAAGGAGAGAACATGAAAGCAAAGAAAAAGAACGAAGAAGTAAAAGATAACGAAATTAAAGAAGAAGCTAAAGAAGAAAATAAAGAAATAGAACAAAATCTTGATATAACTGAGAATTCAGGCCTTGCTTCTGAAGATGTACTTATCTTAAAAAATAAAATAGAAAACTTAGAAGAAAAAGTACGATATCATCAAGCTGAATTAATCAATTATCGTAAGCGAAAAGATGATGAAGTATCAAATATGCTAAAATATGCTAACCAAGATTTAATTATGGAGATATTACCTATAGTAGATAATTTCGAAAGAGCAATTATGCTTAGTGAAAAAGATGAAACTTCAACTAAATTCATTGAAGGATTTAAAATGATTTATACCAACTTAATCAATACATTACATAAGTTCGGTGTTAATGAAATTAAATCAACTGGTGAAAAGTTTGATCCTAAATATCACGAAGCATTACTAATAGAAAATGATAATACAAAAGAAGATGACATTATACTAGAAACTTTAATTACAGGATATACATTAAAAGATCGTGTAATTAGACCTAGTAGTGTTAAAGTAAATAAATTAAATTAAAAAGGAGATAATATATATGAGTAAAATAATAGGTATTGATTTAGGTACAACTAATAGTTGTGTCGCTGTATTAGAGGGTGGGGAAGCCCATGTTATTCCCAATCCAGAAGGAAATAGAACAACTCCTTCTGTTGTAGCTATTAAAAATGGAGAAAGAATAGTAGGTGATGCTGCTAAACGTCAAGCAATCACTAATCCTAACACTGCATCAAGTGTAAAAAGATTAATGGGTACAAGTAAAAAAGTAGAATTAGATGGCAAAAAATATACACCAGAAGAAATTTCAGCTATGATTTTAAGTTACATGAAAGATTATGCTGAAGCTTACTTAGGTGAAAAAGTAGATAAAGCCGTTATTACAGTTCCTGCATACTTTAATGATGCTGAACGTCAAGCAACTAAAAATGCTGGTAAAATTGCTGGACTTAACGTTGAACGTATCATAAATGAACCAACTGCTGCTGCACTTGCATATGGTCTTGATAAACAAGATAATGCACATACAGTTTTGGTATATGACTTAGGTGGTGGTACATTCGATGTATCTATCCTAGACTTAGGTGATGGTGTATTTGAAGTTAAATCAACTGCTGGTAACAACAGATTAGGTGGAGATGACTTTGATAAACGTATTATGGATTATATCGTAAAAGATATTAAGAAAGAACATAATATCGATCTTAGTGATGATAAAATGGCTATGCAAAGAATTAAAGATGCTAGTGAAAAAGCTAAAAAAGACTTAAGTGGTATGACTACTACTCAAATTTCATTACCATTCCTAGCACAAAGCGATGATGGTGTAGTAAACTATGAAACTACATTAACAAGAGCTAAATTCGAAGAATTAATTGATGACTTACTAGAATCAACACTTGATCCAGTTAGAAAAGCTTTAAAAGATGCTAAATTAACTGCTAAAGATATAGATAAAGTATTATTTGTAGGTGGCTCTACAAGAATACCAAAAGTTCAAGAAATTGTTAAAAAAGAACTTGGAAAAGAACCTTCTCGTGAAGTTAACCCAGATGAAGTTGTTGCAATGGGTGCAGCTATCCAAGGTGGTGTATTAACAGGAGAAGTTAATGATATCGTATTACTTGATGTAACACCATTATCATTAGGTCTTGAAACTTTAGGTGGAGTTATGACTGTATTAATTGAACGTAATACAACTATTCCAACTAGCAAGAAACAAATATTCTCTACTGCTGCTGATAATCAACCTGCTGTAGATATCCATGTATTGCAAGGTGAACGTAGTATGGCTGCTGATAACAAAACATTAGGTAGATTCCAATTAACAGGAATTCCAGCTGCACCACGTGGTGTACCTCAAATCGAAGTAACATTTGATATAGATGCTAACGGTATTGTAAACGTTAAAGCAAAAGACTTAGGAACTAACAAAGAACAAGCAATTACTATTACATCTAACACAAACTTATCAGATGAAGAAATCGATAGAATGATGAAAGAAGCAGAAGCAAATAAAGAAGCAGATGCTAAACGTAAAGAAGAGGCTGACTTAAAGAACGATTCAGAACAATTAATTTTCCAAACTGAAAAAGCAATTAAAGATTTAGGAGACAAAGTAGATTCTAAAGAAAAAGAAGAAGCTGAAGATTTAATTAAAGACTTAAAAGCTGCTCTTGATAAAAACGACTTAGATGAAGTTAAAGAAAAGAAAGAAAAACTACAAGAAAAAGCTATGGCACTAGCAACTAAAGTATATGAAAATATTCAAAAAGAAGAAGCTAGTAAAGCAAATACTTCTGATACCTCAGATAACTCTAAAAAAGATGACGATGTAACAGAAGCTGAATACGAAGAAAAATAATTAAATTTATATATTGGGTGAAGTTCTAGGAAACTAGAACTTTATCTGTAAAAAGGAGAAAACATGGCTAAAAAAGAGAAATTGCGTAGTGAAATAAGTAATGAATACAAGTGGGATTTAAGTACAATATATAAAACAATTAGTGAGTTTGATAGTGACTATTTGAAAACTAAAAAATTAATTGAATCTTTTAAGAATCATGAAAAAGACATGATGGATAGTGCTACTAACTTATTAAATACTTTAAAAGATGATATGGAAATATCAAGGTTAATTGGTAAATTATATATGTATGCTCACTTAAATAGTGATAGTGATACTACCGATACTTTTTATCAATCATTAAAAGGTAGAGTACAAAATCTAGATATCGAGTACAGTAAAGCATCAACATTTGTAGTTCCAACATTATTAAAATATGATTATAATACTATTGTAAATTTTTATAACGATGAGGAAGAACTATTGGATTATGAAATTAACTTAAAAGATATATATCGTTATAAAGACCATGTGTTAAGTGAAAAAGAAGAAAAAATATTATCCAGTCTTTCACAAGTAATGGGTAACAGTGAAGAAATATTTGATGCATTAACTAATTCTGATATGAGTTTTGGATTTATTAAAGATGAAGATGGTGAAGAAGTAGAACTTACTAATTCTAGTTATTCCAAACTAATAAAATCTAATGATCGAAGAGTAAGACGTGATACATTTAAAAGATTATATGAAGTCTACTCATCATATAAAAATACAATGGCTAAGATAATATCAGGTGACGTTAAAGCTAATGTAGCATGTAGCGAACTTAAACATTATCCTAGTGCATTAGAAGCATCGTTATTTGCAGATAATATAGATAAAAAGGTATATGACAATTTAATTGATACAGTTCATAACAACCTAGAACCTTTATATTATTATTTTGAATTAAAAAGAAAAATGCTAGGACTAGATGAATTGCATTTATATGATACATATGCATCGGTTATTAAGGAAAATAATAAAGAATATACTTTTGATGAAGCTAAGGATTTAGTTATGAAAGCTCTTAGTGTTTTAGGAGATGATTATATCAAAGACTTATCTAAAGCTTTTGATGAAAAATGGATTGATATTTATCCTAATAAAGGTAAAATGTCAGGAGCTTATTCTTCTGGTTCTTATGATACTAATCCATTCTTACTTTTGAACTATAATGGTACACTAGATGATGTATCAACCCTAGCACATGAATTAGGTCACTCTATGCATAGCTATTATTCACGAAAGAATAATCCATATCAATATTCATCATACAAAATATTTGTAGCTGAAGTAGCATCTACTGTTAATGAATTATTACTTGCTAATTACTTGTTAGATAACAGTACTGATGAGGTAAGATTAACTGTTCTTAATGATTTACTTGATATGTTTAAAGGTACAATATATCGTCAAGTAATGTTTGCAGAGTTTGAGAAAAAAATGTATGAAAAAGAAGAAAACAAAGAAGTATTAACTCATGAAGTATTAGAAAATATTTATTATGATTTAAATAAGAAGTATTTTGGTGACAAAGTAGTTATTGATGATGAAATTCGTTATGAATGGGAACGTATTCCACACTTCTATTACAATTTTTATGTGTATAAATATGCGACTGGCTTATCAGCTGCTTGTCATATAGTAAAGCGTATTTTAAATAAAGAGAAAAATGCCAAAGAGGATTACTTAAAATTCTTAAGTACAGGTGGAAGATATTATCCATTAGATGAATTAAAAATAACAGGCGTTGATATGACTAAAAAAGAAGTAGTACTAAGCGCAATAGACATGTTTAAAGAATATTTAAAGGAGTTTGAAGAACTTTATAATAAAATCAAGAAGTAGGTGTTAAAATGAACAAAAGAGATTACTATGAAGTATTAGGTATAGATAAAAGTGCTAGTGAAGCGGAAATAAAAAGTGCTTTTAGGAAACTAGCAAAGCAATATCACCCAGATGTTAATAAAGCACCAGATGCGGAAGCAAAGTTTAAAGAAATACAAGAAGCATATGCTGTATTATCTGATGAAGAACGTAGAAAACAATATGATCAATTTGGCCATGCTGCATTTGATGGTACTGGCGCTGGAGGATACGGTGGATTTGATGCATCTGGATTTGACTTTAGTGACATATTTGACAGCATTTTTGGAAACAGTTTTGGCTTTGGTCAATCACGTTCAACTACTAGAGCAAGTCGTGGTAGTGATAAATTAATGCGTATTAGATTAACTTTTGAAGAAGCAGTATTTGGATGTGAAAAAACAATTAATATAGATGTAGATTCTACTTGTCCAGATTGTGATGGTCACGGAGGATTTAATGAATCAACTTGTGATAAATGTCATGGAAGTGGTACAGTAACTACAGAACAAAGAACATTGTTTGGAACGTTTATGACTAAAACAACTTGTCCTAAATGTGGAGGACTTGGTAAGAGTTATAAAGAAAAATGTAGTACTTGCCGTGGTAAAGGTACAATAAGACAAAATAAGAACTTATCTGTAACTATTCCAAAAGGTGTTGATAACGGATATAGATTAAGAATGAGCGGTAAAGGGGAAGCTGGAGCAAACGGTGGACCTAATGGTGACTTATATCTTGAATTTGTAGTAGATAAACATAAATATTTCACTAGAGAAGACGATGATATTTATTTGGAAGTTCCAATAACTATAACGGAAGCTGTACTAGGTTGTAAAAAAGAAATTCCAACCCTTTATGGAAATGTAAAATTAACTATTCCAGCAGGATCTAATACTGGTGATAAACAAAGAATTAAAGGTAAAGGAGTAGATAATGCTAACAGTTTCCGAAAAGGAGATATGTATATTATTATTAAAGTAAAATCTCCTAAAAAATTATCTAAGATTCAAAAAGAATTACTAGAAGAATTAAATGATACTGATTTAGAAGACAGTGAAATTAAATCATTCAATGAATATGTAAAAAAATAGAACCTATTAAAGGTTTGAACTTGTCAACAAAAAGTAGACAGTAAAAAGATTTTATTTAAACCCTAGTTGA
>OIYG01000650.1_pt1 | contig 32160 bp, 24 predicted proteins | sample 1587861 | NCBI WGS metagenome assembly OIYG01 (sample SAMN03283272) | human gut metagenome | biome: human-associated habitat; material: feces | host: Homo sapiens | place: Peru | collected 2012 | reverse complement strand
TCGTCCCAGGGCCTATGGCTGTAAGTGGCGTGTGATTGGTATTATTGATGTCGGTAACAGTGAAACTCGGCATGTCCTTTGAATTGTTTAGCGTGTATGACACGATAGCTGTTTGCGTACTTCTGTCATATGTCACACTGGTTATCTGCCCTTTCAACAACGGCTGCTCTGTTGACCCAGTTATGATTTCGCGATAGGGTATTTTGTTTGGACCGGATATAATCACTTCAATTGAGTCATTCTGTGATAGTGCAAACTGGTATTCATCGAGAGATGATGTCTCGGTTATCTGATGCGTCCTGATTCTGCCGTTACGTAGATTCTTGACGACAAGTTTTGCCGGTAAGTCCGCTGTGCTTATGTTTACGGTTAAATGATTGGACGGAGAAACGAGACAGCTGGCATTGTATACCGATGGAACTTTTGTGTTATAGTTTATCGTTGGGTCTCCATAGACATGGAAGTTCTCGCGCTGATATCGTAAATAGTACGTGTCGTTTTGCCAATCCATGGTGTCCCAATATCCGCCGCCTTGTACGAGTTCGGTGCGTGAATGACCCTGACACATAATATCGTATAAGCGACGTATGGGCTTACGTTGCACAGAATCTTTCCATCCTTTATATGTGTAGGTATTGGGCCAAATAGCATCAATCATACCAAGAAGTAGAGCATCACTATATCCAAGATATGTGAGGTTCGAAGATGCTATAGCGGCTATTCCGCCGGACATACTACGAGAGAGCTCGGCAATAATACAGTTCGAATATGTATGGTTGGCTGTGCTGCATGCAATACTGAATATCAGTGGAGCAGAATCATTGAACGACAGATGGCGACAATCCTCATCGGTAAATGGGAATGCGACCCATCGATCATCACCTCCATGTCCGTTGTATACAGCGAGATTAACACCTGCCTCAAGCGCATTCTTTACATCCTGCGCTGTAGCATTCCATTGTAATAGTGGCGGTTGAAGATAGCTGGGCATATCGGTGTAATTCCCATCCCAATAGTAATCCCATCTTCTCGGATAATCTCCATAGTCTACCGTATAAAGACGTTGGGCGCTTATACCATTTCCGTCAAGGATGTCGTGTATATCCTCAAGCGTTGGGATAAAACGACCATTATGGAATTCAGGGTTATTCCAATATGCAGTGGCAAGGAAGGCTTTATTATATATATCAGGTCTTGTATATAATCCTTTCTCGTATTTTATGATTTTCGAGACTGCTTCGATTGCATTGGATTTGCATGATGCCAAAATTCGGCCATACGCAACATCGGGAAATCGGTCGTTACTCGAATCAAGGCACATATAGGGGTAGTCTGTTGGAGAATCCTTCCTCTCGGGCTCCCCGGGGCGCGGTATCCACCCATCGTTGGGGAATCGTTCTTTAACCGAATATCCAGGTATGGCGCCGTTTGTACCCATAATTATGACAGTGGTGAGGTTGGGCAAAGTATTGTAGTAGTGTCTGATTGTGTTATCTACCTTTGCCTGTGTCCAATCCCATCTTCTTTCAACAACGTGAACCCTGTATCCGAGATTTTTTTTCCATTCCGCCAAACTATCTGTCGCCTCATGAAAATCATTGGTACAAGACAGCACAAGCATATCCTCGGTCGTGTCATATAGGTCTATTTCTGTAACCGGTTCTTTATCCCCGATTTTGTCTCCAATGATACTCATTGTTGCCACCTGCCTGTCTGTCGAGAAAGCCACGGCCTGTTCGCCGAGGGTCTCGGTGAGCACACGGTCGGTGTAGGCATTGAAGGCGGGTGATCGCGTAACACCGGCGGCAGACTGTATCTGTGCCTGCACGGTGTAGGCGATGTCGATATCGAGAGAGGTGAAGATGCGCAGCACGCCGGTTGCTCGGTCATACTTCATTGGCATCACCGTGATAGTGTATATCGGGCGGTCGCGATAAGTCTGCGTGTCGGTCACGCGTGCAAGGTCTGAGGGCATAAAGCCAGTGTAATCCACACGTGCCACCGCGATTTGGCGCGGCTGACCGACGGAATCGTATTCAATCCTCGGATTGTGGTCAAGATTAACGGGAATATCAATGTACGTACTGTCGCGCACGATGATTTGCGGCGTTCCGCTACCCTCGGGAGCGATGCGGAAAGCCTTGTAAGGCAGTGCCGGCAGTCCGGCAAAAGTGGTAGAGGATAGTCCGGATACCGACACGCGGCATTTCCCGGCTACGGAGTCGGTGACGGTGCGGTCAATGCGGTTGAGAATGAGCGAGACGGACATGCCGTCATCTGTCTTGGACATGTGGAAGTCGTAAGGTGCGGCGTCCGGGTCAGCATCCGGCAGGATAAAGCCTGCAGGTGTGGAGGTCTGCGCATACGCACAGCACACGCCCAAAGCCACTGCTGTCAGCAGCGCTTTCATTCGTCGGGTGGTTCTGTTCATACTCAGGTGCTTTTTTAAGATTGGCATTCTTTCTCTCTCTGGCCCCGGATGTCCAAGTGATTTCTAAGGGGCATTGGCGGGAGAGAGGATTTATTCACGGCAAATTTACACAACGATTTTCCGATATGCAAATTTTTGGCCAACATTTCTTCAAAATTAATAAATCAAATCGGATCAAGCTTACCGCTTGACTCTACACGACTTAGAAATCCTTATTAAATTGTTGCCATTCTCGCGGCAAAAAGCTACCTTTGTAGGGACGGGCGTCCGGTGTCGATTATGACGGAAGGCACACGAGCGCACGCAAAGGCATGCGCCTACACTTCGATACACCACGACTATGGACGACAAAAAACTCTTTCTGTTAGACGCTTACGCGCTGATATACCGCGCATATTACGCCCTCATCAACAGTCCTCGCACGACTTCGGACGGGCGCAACACCTCGGCAATATACGGCTTCTGCAACACTCTGAGCGAAATACTCACCAAGCACAATCCGCCGTACATGGCCGTGTGCTTCGACCCTCCGGGCGGTAAGACATTCCGCCACGAGGAATATCCGGAATACAAGGCCGGACGTGACAAACAGCCCGAAGACATCACGCTGAGCATCCCCGTAATCAAAGAGATTATTCGCGCGTGGGGCATCAAAGTCGTCGAAGTGGAGCGCTACGAGGCCGATGACGTCATCGGGACATTGGCCACTGCAGCCTCCAAGCAGGGTTTTACGACATACATGATGACTTTGGACAAGGATTACGGGCAGTTGGTAAACGACAACACCCTGATGTTGCGGCCGGCCACACGCGGGCAAGACCTCGAAATTCGCGGACCCAAGGAGATATGCGCACGCTACGGACTGTCCTCGCCAAGTCAGGTCATAGACCTGCTGGCTTTGGAGGGCGATGCCTCGGACAATGTACCCGGATGCCCGGGCGTGGGCGAGAAAACCGCAGTCAAGCTTATCGCCCAATGGGGCAATATAGACAACATGCTGGAACACGCCGCTGAAATCAAGGGTGCCTTAGGCCGCAAAATTGCAGACAACGCCGAACAGATACGCTTTAGCCGCTATCTGGTGACCATCAAGACCGATGTTCCCATGGACGTTACCCCCGAGGGCTTACGCCGCACCAATCCGGATTATGCCGAGCTACGTCGCCTTTATTCGGACCTTGAATTCAAAACATTCCTTACGCGCCTCAAAGACGACAGAACGCCCGAAAAAGCAGCCCCGGCAACCGCCCCGGCACGGCAAGATGACGGCATGGGCTCGCTCTTCGATTTTGCAGACAACGCTCCATCGGACGCCGTCTTAGATACTCCGGCCATAGACGCTGCCGGCATATCCATCTCCGATGACACCATGGTCATCGAGGCGTGGAACGCCGAACACGGCGCCGCAAATTACCCGCTCATTGCGCTGGCGCTCAACGTCGAAGGCGAGAGCGCAATGTCGGCACAACTGCTGGGCATAACTCTTTCGGTCGGCAACGAATTTGCCGAATCGACATTGTACATCCCTGTCCGCGACACCATCAACCGGTCAGTGGCCGCAGCAGTGTCGCACATCATAGCACAAGACGGACGTGTCGTGCTCGGAGCCATGATTAAGCGCGACATCACAATACTGCGCCGCCACGGCATAGATATGCAGGACAATTACTACGACATTGCAATAGCGCACTACCTGCTACGCCCCGAGGGTTCGCAGATGCTGGCCGACATCGCAGCCGAAATGCTTCAAGTGCACATACCCGACTGGGGCGTGCCGGTGCAGACATTACGCCGCGGCATCAAGGGCGATGATGCACAGACAGCAGCGCGCATGGCTTCAAGGACCGATGCCATACTGCGACTGTACAGCCCTCTACAACAAGCCATTGCCACCAACGGCCATCAACATCTACTCTACGATATCGAGCTGCCGATGGTACGCGTCCTCGCAGACATGGAATACGCAGGCGTGCGCATAGACACCACATTGCTGCAAGGCATAGCCGTTGAGATGACATCGCGCATATCCACCCTCGAAGAAGAAGTCTGGCAAATGGCCGGCACGCGCTTCAACACCGCTTCGCCAGCACAAGTGGGCGAAATGCTCTTCGGCAAAATGCAAATCGACCCCAAAGCCAAGCGCACCAAGACCGGAGCTTTTTCCACCACCGAAGAAATTCTGGAAAAATACCGCGCACAATGGCCGATAGTGGACGCAATACTGCGCATACGTGCGCTCAAAAAATTGCAGTCGACATACATCGAAGCGCTGCCCAAGATGGTATCACCTGCGGATGGAATGGTACATACCACCTTCAACCAGACCGCCACGGCCACGGGACGCCTTTCGTCCAACAACCCCAACCTGCAAAACATCCCCATACGCACCGCCGAGGGACGCCGTATACGCGCTGCTTTCATAGGCTCTTCCGAGGGCGACAAAATTATGTCCTGCGACTACTCGCAAATCGAGCTGCGGCTTATGGCAGCGCTCAGCGGCGACAGCGTAATGCTCGAAGCCTTCCGCGAAGGCAAAGACATCCACCGCGCCACTGCCGCCAAAGTATTTCACGAAAGCGAAGACGCCGTCACCGATGACCAGCGACGCAAAGCCAAGACCGCCAATTTCGGCATAATCTACGGCATCAGCGCCTTCGGGCTGAGCGAACGTCTGGGCATACCACGCGGCGAAGCCAAGGACCTCATAGATGGATACTTGCGCACCTATCCGGGCGTAGACGCCTTTATCAAGCGCTCCGTCGAGCAAGCACGCGAACGCGGATATGTTGAGACCATTTTCGGCCGCAGACGCTACCTCCCGGATATAAATTCGCGAAACGCCACCGTGCGCAATTTCGCCGAACGAAACGCAGTCAATGCGCCGCTTCAAGGGTCGGCCGCCGACATCATCAAGATTGCTATGGTGGCTATACATCGCGAAATGAAAGCTCGCGGAATGCGCTCGACTATGATCTTGCAAGTGCATGACGAATTGGTATTCAACGTCGTACCCGGCGAGGAAGACGCTCTGCGCACCCTGGTCTCCGAGAAGATGTCGCAGGCGTGGCCACAGTCACCCGTGCCGCTGGACGTCTCCACCGGCATCGCCGACAACTGGCTGGACGCACATTGACAATCCGTCGCGCCGACCCAAATAACCGGCATGAGCCTCTAACCACTCTACGCCGCAATTACCTCGCAGTTTGCCTTATACGCCGGCGATTATATCTATATTCAACTGCTCAATATATCATATAATAGATATTTTTATTAACTTTACAGCATCAAAAGATATATTGAGTATGGCAAAGAATACAATGGGGACCGTGCTACCCCGAAAACTGGAGCAGAAGATGGCTATTATGGGTGAGCAGATAAAGCTCGCCCGGTTGCGACGCAACCTCTCGATTGCTCAGGTTGCAGAACGCGCCACGTGTTCACCGCTGACAGTAAATCGCATAGAGAAAGGCGCGCCGACTGTTTCAATCGGCATATATGCCCGTGTCCTTTACGCTCTTCAGCTTGATGATGATCTAATTTTAATTGCAAAAGAAGACGTACTCGGACACAACCTACAGGATCTAAGACTCAAACATCGCACCCGCGCCTCGAAAAAAAAATAAGATATGCAGAAACTATTTGTATATGCCGACTTTGATTGGCTTGATAAGCCTCGATTGATTGGTGAATTATCCTACGATTCGGTGCGCGGTAACGAAACGTACAGCTTTTCCTTTGACAAGGAATGGCTTGCAGAGTATGGAGACATATTTCTCAGTGATGACTTACAAAATTATACGGGAATCCAATACACACGCCCCGAGCGAGGCATATTCGCATGCTTTTCTGACGCTCTGCCCGACCGCTGGGGGCGCACATTACTGAATAGACGCGAACAGATTGCCGCCGCCGATGAAAAAAGAGCCGCACAGCGCCTTACCTCTTTCGACTACCTTATGGGCATCGATGATATTTCGCGTATGGGTGGTTTTCGATTTGCCGATACTCTCGCAGGCAAATTCATCAACTGCGAGGCAAGCCTTCGCGTCCCGCCATTGGCAAATGTCAGAGAACTGATGCACGCTGCGCATGAGATCGAAGCCAGCGAGGGGAAGCACCTGTTGCCCTCAAAAAAGTGGCTGGCACAGTTACTGCATCCGGGCACATCTCTTGGAGGGGCCCGACCCAAAGCGTCTATCATTGATGAGGATGGAAGTCTGACTGTCGCTAAATTTCCTTCTCGAAAAGACGATTACGATGTGGCTCAATGGGAACATTTCTGCCACGCCATGGGGCGGAAAGCCGGATTGAATGTTGCGGAAACACGCACTATTGACGGTGATGAGTATCACATTCTCCTTTCAAAACGATTTGATAGGACGACCGATGGCAAGCGAAGACATTTCGCATCCGCGTTGACTCTCCTTGGACTGACCGATGGTGACAATGAATCCACAGGCTATGGCTATACAGACATTGCTGATTTCATTATCCGACACGGCAGCAATGTTGAACGAAATCTTGAAGAATTATATCGTCGGGTGGCATTCTACATCATTGTCGGCAATTCGGACGATCACTTCCGCAATCATGGCTTTCTTTTGACTCGCAAAGGTTGGGAACTTTCACCGGCATACGACATCAACCCAACGCTCTCCGATTTCCAAAGCCTACTGATTAATCGCGACACAAATAAATCGAACATTGACATTCTATTAGAATCAGCCGGAGATTATATGCTGTCCTTCGAAAAAGCGCATGAGATTATCGATAACGTAAGGGACGCAATGAAATCATGGCGCAATGAAGCCCGTAAACAAGGGCTTTCACAGCGCGACATTGATATGTTCGCACCACGTTTTGACAAGTGGATTTGAGATAAACCGTTTCAGTGATCAACTAAAGGCTTTCGGCCTATACGCAAAATCTTCAACCGCACTAAGATCTTTATTTTTAGTATTTGGACATATAGACCAATGCTTTTAATGTGATTCCGGCGCCAGTTTTGACCCATACATCGAAATATACAATCTGCGACCCATGTCCGTCAACAGACAAAACATCGGTCGCAGATTATACTGATTATTCTTTTTCGAGCTCTTCTTTTATCACTCTTTCGGTGTCTCTCTTGAAATCGATACGACTGTATCGCTCGCCGGTACACATTTCGCAGCTACAAGGCTGGCCGGTGGTACGATACACCTGACACCACTTCACCTTGCGAAGCTCTTTCCAAGTCTTTGCTCTGCGAATCGTCCCGGTCGAGGGATCAAAATACTCACTATCGAATGCACGAAGAATCAGGCGTAAACGATTACGCCACACGCGTTTTTTCTGAATGCGTCGCCACGCACGAGTTGATGTTCTGTCCATCGTCACGTTCTATTATTGGTTTCAGGAACGTGATATCTACAGCCGTATAAGAACTATTGTTGTTCATATCCATCAAATTGTTGTTTATAACCATCAAGTGCTTTTAATATTATCTCGCAAAAGGTGTGCCAAAAAAGACGAATACCTCGCAGCGCCCTATCATAGTAACGATAGTTCTCAATAATAGTTCTCTGAAAAACTAAATAAAAGTGTACCTTTGTGCGTGCTAAAACAGCCGATTTCTACGCGAGGATGTGTCATAGCGGGGAGCCTTTATAGGGGCGCAATACATTGCGCCCGCGTAGCACGAGGATAATATAATAATCCCCTGTGCATTATATTGCGCTCTCGCAGTCACTGCGGACGTAATATGCTGCATCCTTTCAATAATCAGCTATTTTGACACGTCCCATGCATTCATCTACATATCAAGCAATCGCATTATGAACACCAACCGACCGCTCACGGCGCACCTTTGCATTCTCGCCGCATGTATCATCTGGGGGCTGATGGCACCTATAGGCAAAACGGCTATGCAAAACGGTTTCGACGGCATCGACCTCGTACTATTTCGTGCCGGCGGCGGCGCCATATTGTTTTGGATTACCTCCCTATTCATGAAGCGCGAACACGTACCGTTGAAAGATATTTTGGCCTTCAGCGGCGCCGGAGTACTCGGCCTTATAGGCAACCAGTGCTGCTTCACCATAGGCCTGGGCATAACCTCGCCCTCCAACGCCAGCATCGTGACCACCTCGCTGCCCATATTTGCCATGATACTCTCGGCCATCATCCTCAAGGAACCCATTACGGGCAAAAAGGCTGTGGGCGTCGGCATCGGGTGCGCCGGAGCGTTGATCCTGATTTTGGGCACCGCCACAGCTCACGACTCGCGTGCCGGAGACATTCGCGGCGACCTGCTGTGCATACTCGCCCAATTCTCGTTTGCGCTCTACCTTGCCATCTACCGCGACTACCTGCGGCGATACTCACCCATCACGGTCAGCAAATGGATGTTCACCTGGGCCACGCTATTCCTCACCCCGTTCCTATTCGGGCATGTCAAATCCACCGATTGGGGCGCCGTCAGCACCGGGGCATGGCTCAGCGCCGCCTTTGTCGTAGTATGCGCCACCTATCTGGCCTACCTGCTGATGCAGACGGCACAGAAAGTATTGAGGCCGACCGTGGTCAGCGTTTACAATTACGTGCAACCCGTTGTGGCCGTCGCCGTCAGCCTCGCTGCCGGAATGTGCATATTCACGTGGAAGCAGGCCTTAGCCGTCGCGCTGATATTTGGCGGCGTATGGCTCGTAATCAAGTCCAAATCGCGCCGCGATATGGACGCCGAAGCCGCCAAAATCGGCGAAAACGCAGACAAATAATCGTCCGCAGACAGCGGCGAAGACTCCCGTAGCGCGGCGCGCACAACCGTTCAGATATGATAACAGTTGTGCAAAACTTTCATAAAAGTACGCACGCGCGCAGCGCACACGGCGGCATTGCGCCGAATTTTTGCTACCTTTGCCAATAGCGACACCACAGACAGCGGCGTCGCCACGTGCAATGGACAACGCCCAATTGACAATGGACCCGATAATGGTAGTGCTGACAGGACTGCTGCTCAGCGCCGCCGTAATCTTGTCGTACTTCCGCCGCAAGCCCGCGGCGCTATGCGCATACGTCGGCATGTGGACCTGCCGCATCGGGCTGTCTGCCGTATGGGACATCAGCGACATGGTGCTATGGGGCTTTGTAGCTCTGATAGCCACCATACTTGCCTACTCGGACCGCCGCGACAGCGAGGACTGCGACAGCGCACGTCCCTTCGTGGTCACCGGGACGCTTACCGGCGCCATCGTCGGGCTGATAGTCAACACCATGGCCGGGCTGATTTTAGGCGCCGCCGTCGGTGCGGTATTCGGGATGCTGGCCTACTCGCGCATCAATACGCGGGCACGACAGCACTGCCCGTTCCCGACACGTCCGTTTTGGACTACGCTATTGCGCAGCGGCATCGCAGCCGTCGTCACCATGACTATTGTCGGCATGGCACTTGCGCGTCTGCTGACACTCACCACTCTACGACCTCTCTGATATGAATCGAATACTGACACTATTCACAATATTCGCGACAACGCTGATTGCCGGTCTCGGGGCATACGCCCAAAGGCCGCATCTGTCTCACGTCCACCCCGATATGGCCAAAATCAAGGAAGCCTCCACCGACCCGGCATCGCAATTCTATTTTCCGCGACTCATGGACCGGTTCTTCGAAAACGATACTTCGATGACTGCCGAGCAATACCGCTACTTCTACTACGGCGCCATATTCCAGGAGGACTACGACCCATATCGGCCGTCACCGTTCGAAAACGAAGTCAAGCAACTGGGGCCTACATACCTCAAGCGCGATCACCTATCGCCCGGCGAGTGCAAACGCATTATCAGCGTTGCCGAAAAAGTCCTCGGCGACAATCCTCTGGACCTGCGACAGCTCAATTATATGGTATACGCCTACAAGTGCCTCGGCAAAGTCAACATAGCCAACATCTGGGCCTCCAAGCTCAACAATTTGCTGCTCACCATAGCATCGTCGGGCACCGGCGACAGCCCCGAGAGTGCCTGGGTGGTAGCTTATCAGACACACGAATACGACTTCTTCAACCTCTCCGGAACGCAAGTCACCGTCACCGGCTCGGAATTTGTCGAGCCATACTACGAAAAAGTCACGGTCAAGGTAGGCAAAAAAGAACCCAAAGAAAGCGACCACTACTTCAACCTGCACCACATGCTCGAGCAATACTACCTCAAGCACCCCGAAGAACTCGAACGGCAATAGCCTCGCACCACTATGAACACCCGCAAACTACTCCTCACCGCGATATGTGCCTTGTGCGCGTGTGTCGCTGCCTTGGCCGGCGAAACAGACGCCCTGCGCACCAAGGCCGCACGATATGTCGCCCAAGGCGAATGGCTCAACGCCAGCGCTATATATTGGCTGATATTGGACCGGACACCCGACGACACGGACATATACGCCGATGCCATGGTAAGCAACACATTGGCTGGCGACACAACCGCCGCTATATCACTGGTGCACAACGCTATGGGCAATCTGGTAAACGCCGATACGCTGTTTTCACGCATACGTACACGAGCCTTTGCGTTGGGACATCCCGGCATATACCAAGACCTGCTGATACGCGCACGTGACAATTTTCCCTGGATGACGCGTATGGTCGACCGAAGCCTCCTCGATTATTACGACTATCGCAACGACGGGCCGCAGATGGTGGTTTATGCCGACAAGATGCTGCAAGGCTTCCCCGAGAACGTGACATACCTACGCGTCAAGGCACGAGGCACTCTGCTCTGCGGCGATGGTGACGGAGCGGCCGATATATGGCGGCACATCCTTGACCTTGCCCCTGACAACTACGACACCCTGGTGGACCTGGTAGCCTATCTCGTCACTTGCGGCAACCGCGATGCCGCCACGCCTTACATCCAAAGAGCCATAGCGATACGTTCCACTCCATACCTGCAAGCGTTGCTCGACAAGCGTTGAAACCGCTGACAATCCCATTGCAGAGCGGCCATTGGCATCCTTTTTGCCCGTATATTTGTTATACTAAGCAGTACACGCATATTATTCACTTTTCACACATACAGCTATGATTAACAATAACGTCGAAGATGCCATCAACATCCAAATAAACAAGGAATTATGGTCGGCATATCTGTATCTGGCCATGGCTATGAACTTTGAGCACGCAGGACTGCCGGGCATTGCCAACTGGTTCCGCGTACAGACCAAGGAGGAGCAGGCTCACGCCGAGATATTCATCAATTACCTCAACTCGCGCGGCGGACGCGTACGTCTCCAGCCCATCGAAGCCGTTCCCGATAGTTGGGATACCCCTCTGGCCGCCTTCGAGCACACCTTAGAGCATGAGCAGAAAGTCACCTCGCTCATCAACAACTTGTACGCACTGGCCGAAGCCGAGCACGACTACGCCACACGCGGCAAACTCGATTGGTTTGTCTCCGAGCAAGTCGAAGAGGAAGAGAACGCACAACGCCTCATCGACCGTCTGCGCCTGATAGGCAACGACGGTATGGCTCTTTACACCCTCGACCAGGAACTGGCCGCACGCGTATACGTCGTACCCGCACCCCTGGCCGCCGCTTCCAACAACTGATAAGCGCCCGACATATACAGTCCAAACCGCACAAAAAAGGCCGGCACGCCTCATCCGCGTGCCGGCCTTTTTTGTGCGGTGGATGTCGCACTCGATGGTATCACACGGCTATCATTTGGCCGATTTTTTGTGCGTGATGATGAGGCATTGTCTCTTGTTGTCAATGGTTATTCGACCGAGACGCCCCAGAACGGATTGACCCAACAGAAGCGGAGCCACCTGATTGTGGACTACGGATGCGCGCACATTTGTAAGTTCAAACTCTCCGAATTTGATTTTGCGAAGATTGATAATAGTGCCTTCGCTAATGTCGCCGTTGGCATCTGTAAACATAGTCGTACCGCAGATGTCGTCCTTGGTGATGTACCCGTTCTTGTACATAAAAGTTGCCTCGACCGAAGACATCGACACAAGAGACGCCCCGGTATCAAAGATAAAGCTCAGAGGCAGATCGTTGATGGTACATTTGACCTTGGTCACTCCCTCCGATTTTGCAAAAGGGACTTCAGAAGTCTCCGTTTCGCCGTCTGCGTCATCCCCGGCGTCTTCGTTGCCTACAATTTTGACTTCCGTAGGCAAGGACGCATTGAGCTTTTCGGTATACTCATCGACGAGTGCCTTGTAGGCTTCCATATCGCGAATATTATCGAAATCTTGGTCATCCCGCACATGTACAAGAACGCTGACCTTCCGGTCCAAAGCCTTGCGTAAATATACTATCGCCGAATCGGTATCGCCCAACAACGAGTATAGACACGCCACGTTGTAGTTATTCTCCGTGCTGTCGGCCTCAATAATCTTGGCGATGCAATCACGGACTTCATCGTTGCGTCCCAGACGCACCAATGCATATCCGCGTATTACGCTACCCTGCACGGTGTCCGTCTCGATAATTTTCTCAAAATCTTTGACAGCAAGGTCTTTCTTGCCTATGGCCGTGTATGCCTGACCGCGCTTGAGGTACGCAGGCATATATTCCGGTGCAAGCACCGTGACGGAGGTGTAGTCCTCAATCGCACCTGTATAGTCCTTCTTGTCGTACTCGTATTCGGCTTTGGCCAAGTATCCGTTAGCATCTTCGGCGTCGGCTTCGATGTATTTATCTATCTGCTCGATAGCCTCGTCATTGCGTTTTAGCGAAGACAGAATATTGGCACGACGGAGCATATAATCCGTATCGTCATCCTTCATCTGTATAGCCCGATCTATGGCATCCAAAGCCGAACGATAGTCGCCCATATCCATGTAACATCCCGAGATATTAAACATCAATACGGGGTCGGCTTCTATTTCGAAAGAATTTTGATAACAGCAAATGGCTTCTATATAATCATCTTCGTCATAAGCCATTATTCCCAGATAGTACTGCCAAGCTCCGTTTTTCTTGTCCTTATTAGCCTTGATTTTCAGCCGGACTTTCATCGCATCGCGTGCCTCGCCTTTGAGATCTCTCATTAGCGAAAACGCCTTGTTATCGCCGTCAATTTCGAGCGCTTTGAGAATGTCCTCCGTGGCTTCGTTCCACATTTCTTTAGCGATGTCCGCTTCGGCGCGGAACGAGTAACCCGAGCTGTAATCGGGATACATCTTGATGACCCGGCTGTATTGTTCGATGGCTGCATCCCAATTCTTACGCGCTGCATTATTGCGTCCGAGGCCCATAGTACTGTATCGACGCGCGTTTTCTATTTCGAGCGCCTTATTGAAGTCAGCATCAGAGTCGTCATAACGCCCCATAAAATACAACAAATCGCCGCGGCCGTCTAACGCGTCCGCGTCTTTGGAATCCGCCTTTATAGCCAAAGCATAGTCATTGAGAGCTTCTATCGTATCAGTTAACGCGATATGTATTTTGGCTCGGGTCTGATATATAGACGAGATTGTTTCTTTATCTTTCTTTGTCACCTTCCGGAGTGCGGCATTGGCTGCCGATAACGCCTCGCCGTATTCATCCTGAATGAGTTTAATGGCCGAGATAAACCAATAGGCATAACCGTTGTCCGGGTGTTCTTTAATTTCTTTATTGAACCACTCTAAAGCATCGGCATAATTCTGTTCGGAAAACTGCTCGATGCCACGCATATACGAATAGTTTTCCGGCTGATAAGATTTTTCTTTGGCAATCGCAGTCACAGCCGTTAGAGCAATGACAATTAGGATTGTAATAACTTTGTTCATAAGCGTTTTTTAGGCGTTAAATTATTTTGCAGCGCAAATATACGGATAATAATTGGAAAATACGATACACGGCCGATAATACGGTCGTCACGGCAGACAGCACTGCCTGTCATAAGGTATATACCCGAAAGTGCTTAAACGTAAATGTGTTTTTCGAGGAAAAAATGTATTTCGGCAAAAAAAGCCGATATACTTAACCGAGCATTACCGCTCCGCCGCGGCGTGACATATGGCGCGGTATTCCGAGGGTGTCATACCGGTCTGTTTTTTGAACTCGGTGTAGAAGTTGCTGGCATTGGCAAAGCCGGTGACCGTCGGCAAAGAAGATATCGAGACAGCCGAATCGGCTTCGATGCAGGCGCGAGCATAGTCTATACGCTTGGTATTGCGCCATGTACGGAATTGCATGTGGAGTACCTCGGCAAAATATGCGCTCAGTTGACGTCGCGTCACACCCATGTAGCGGGCAATATCGTCCATAGGTATGTCCGAACGTAAATATAATCCGGCTTTGGTCCATCGAACCAGGCGTTTTTCGATTAAAGCATGCACCTCGAACCGACTTGCCGGGGCGGACGCATCGGCAGGCGTATTGTCAGCCGACGAGACCTCCGCGTCGGTCGACGGAACGTCCGACGCACTCATGGATATGCCCCACCCTTCGGCCGACTCCGAAATGTCTGCGACGCGGACAATAAAGGCACCGCGCGTGCGGTAATTGATGACACAAATACCTATGTGTATATAATACAGCGTGTACGCCGCCATAAAGCAATCAAAGTACGCCAACGGCATCGCTACGGACGAAAACACGAGTGCTCCTATGCCTACGGCCAAGGCTCCAAGAAAGCACCGACGTATCCACCGCATTCGGTAGCTGATATCGTCCTCGTACTCGTTGTCGATATGGCGCTTACCGGCACGGTACTCGCGGGCAAAAAGCATACAATACCCTACCATCTGTCCGGCAAAAATGCCCGACCACACCCAACGCCAATCATTGTAAACCTCCGGAGAGACCACGGACAGGACTATGGCACCGCCGCCCACTACAGCACAGCCCAAGAGTGCCGCGACAATGGGGATACGACCACGGTATTCGGGATGCACCATCCATATACAAATATACGTGAATATAGTGGCTTGAATCAATCCCACAAAAAGCGTGGACGATGACACCAATGCCCAATTGGAATTTTGGTTGCCAAAAGCAATGCCGACCACTCCGGTGAGGGCGACTACTGCGGAGGCCAAGGCCAGATATTTGCGTGCTCTACGCAACTGATACCAGCGACTGCCGCTTTCGATATGCAACAGGGACAGCACAACCACCAATGACAATATGGCGACTGCGGTGACGATTGTGACTATGTCGTGGCCCTGAAGTAGCATATATCTAATTATTTAGGATTATGCAGTGTGTACCTAAAGGATAATCTTCCCGACACATGGGCGTGTCGTGCAACCGGTCTTTCCCGGCGTGTCGGACGGCCTGATTGTATCGCTTGTGCGAACGATGCCGAAGTTCTTACAGCCCGAAGGCGTGTGTACCTATAAGAATCAAGCCCCGCAGGAGAGTATCTCTTGCAGGGCTTGAGGGGATGGCGGAGAGGACGAGATTCGAACTCGTGGTAGGATTACTCCTACGTCAGTTTAGCAAACTGGTGGTTTCAGCCACTCACCCACCTCTCCGTGGTGGAAGGACTTAATCTTGCATGCTTCGCATGCCCGTCGGTCGCTATGTTTGGAGACGACCGCCCTCCTTTGCGACTGCAAAGTTAGCAATTTATTTTTGTCTCCACAAAATTTTTGAGCCGAAATTAAAAATCAGAATGTAAAAAAACGGCAAAATCGCCCGTTTTACATTTTTCCGGACCTTTAATTCGGCATATTTTTCAAGGACGCGTCTGGCCGTGACCGTCGATATACCAGCGATAGGTAGTGATTTCGCGCAAGCCCATAGGACCGCGAGGCCCTAATTTTTGGGTGGATATGCCTATTTCGGCGCCAAGCCCGAATTGAGCTCCGTCGGTGAAGGATGTCGGCGCATTGACATACACGCAGGCGGCGTCTACGTTGCGGCGAAATGCCTCGGCAGCTGCAGCATCCTCCGTGACTATAGCCTCGGAATGTCCGCTGCCGTGTGCGGCTATATGCGCAAGTGCTTGCTCGATAGTGCCGACGGTGCGCAGTCCCATCTTGTAGTCCATCCATTCGGTATCCCATATCGGGGCGTCGTCGTCATCGTCGGCGCGGGCAAGCAGCTCGGCCGGATATCCGCCTTCGAGCAGGGCTTTATAAGCCTGAGTGTCAGCATATATTGTCACTGATTTATCGGCCAACGGCGCACATATCTTCGCGATATCAGCCAAGCGCGACGCATGCACTATCGTGGTATCCAGGGCATTGCAAACGCTGACACGACGCGTCTTGGCATTGGTGACAATAGCGGTAGCCACGCCGATGTCGGCCGCGGCATCGATGTACGCGTGCACCACTCCGGCGCCGGTTTCGATGACAGGGACTTTGGCGTTCTGACGTACGGCGTCAATAAGTCGACGTCCGCCGCGCGGGATACATAGGTCCACGAGACCGCGTGCTTCGAGAAGTCGGCGTGTAGCCTCATGTGTCGGCTCGGGCATGGCCACAACGGCGGTATCTATGCCGTGACGGCGCAGTACGTCATGAATAACGGTCACGGCGGCGACGTTGGTGTTTGCAGCGTCCTTGCCGCCCTTGAGTACGCACGCGTTGCCGCTCTTGAAGCACAACCCGAAGACGTCGAAGGTGACATTGGGACGGGCCTCGTAGATGACCGCAATAACTCCGAAAGGTACACTGACACGGCGAATGTACAGGCCGTTGGGCAGGGTATTGGCGTCCGTGACTATGCCTAAAGGCGAGGGCAGCGAGGATACGTGGCGCATATCGGCGGCTATATCGCGCAGTCGTGCGCGGTCGAGGCGCAGGCGGTCGTACAGCGGCGACGCAGGATCCATAGCCGCGAGGTCGCGACCGTTGGCTTCGAGAATGGTATCGGCATGAGCTTCAATGGCATCAGCCACATCGTTGAGCACCTTTGTGCGGCATGCTTCGTCCATAGCGGCCAAGGCCGGGGCGGCGGCATGTGCTTTCTGCAGCAAGGTGTCTATATCTGTGTATTGCATTTTTGCTTTATTCGATAAAAAGGTAGTCGTAATGTATAAGCGGGCGCTCGCCGTGATGTCCGAGAGCGGCGCGTGCGGTGTCGGCATCGCAGGCGGCGCGTCCTACGGCAATGCGGCGTCCTTCGGGGTTGATGACAGCGACGATGTCTCCTTCGTCAAAAGTCCCGTCTATGGCCGTAGCGCCCACGGGCAGCAGGCTGACGGCGCGGTCGCTGAGCAGCATTTCGGCAGCTTTGGCGTTGACGTGTATCGCCCCCTTGGCAAAGGAAGTGCTGCGTGCCAGCCATCTACGCACGGGGCTGATGTCGGTATCGGCCGCCACAAAATGGGTGCAAGGCGTATCCGGCGCATCCATATCGCCCAGGGCAACGGCACACAGAATATCGGGGCGAACGCCGTTGGCGATGACTACGTCAACTCCCTCGGCGGCGAGGCGGCGGGCCACGCCGTACTTGGTACCCATACCGCCGCGGCCGAAGCCGCTCTTTCGCGTCACGATGACGCCGGACAGGTCGTCACCGGGCTGCACGCGACGTATCAGCTTCGACGACGGGTCGGACGGGTCGCCGGTGAAAATTCCGTCGACATTGGATAGTATGATGAGTAGCGAGGCATCGGTCATAGAGGCCACCAACCCGGCCAATTCGTCGTTATCGGTAAACATCAACTCGGTGAGCGAAGTTGTGTCGTTTTCGTTGAGTATGGGCAGGACGCCGCTTTCGAGCAATGCGTCTATGCAGGAGCGCTGATTGAGGTAGGCGCGACGGTTGGCGAAATTATCTTTTTGTGTCAGCACCTGCCCCACGGTGATGCCGTATTCGGCAAACATGGCGCTATAAATATTGAGCAATTTGATTTGGCCCACAGCGCTGAACACCTGACGACAGCCCACGGCATCGAGGCCGCCTCCAGGAGACACCATGGAACGTCCGCAGGCCACGGCACCGCTGGACACCAGGATGACCTGATTGCCACGGCCGCGTATTTCGGCCACTTGGCCGACTATCTGCGCCATGTGAGTGATGTCGGGGCGGCCGTCGGCACGGGTGAGCACGTTGCTGCCTATTTTGACAACTATACGGCGCATATTATTGGCATGCATATCAGAATATTACTTGGAAGTCGAGGCCAGCAGTCCCGAGATTACGGCATGAGTAAATCCGGCGGCTTCCATGGCGTTGAGTCCGCGTATGGTCACTCCGCCGGGGGTGGTCACCTTGTCAATTTCGGCTTCGGCATGAGCGCCCGGTTGTTCGGTCAGCAGTGCGGCGGCGCCCTCGACAGTAGCGGCCACGATGTCCTGTGCCTCGGCGGCACGTATGCCCATCTGGACACCGCCTTCGACGGCAGCACGTATGTAGCGCAATGCGTATGCTATGCCGCAAGATGCCAGCGCCATAGCTGCCGGCAGATGTGTCTCGTCTATAGCTTTGACCGTTCCGAGTTTCTCAAATATTTCGGTGATTTGACCCGGGACCTCCTTGCTTTTGGGCAGAGGCACGGCGAAGGTCATCGACCGACGCACGTTCATGGCCGTATTGGGCATCACCAAGGCTCCGTCAGCATATTTGCCGTCTATCCACGCGTCGATTTCGGCGCAGGTGACGGAAGCGGCTATGACTGCAAGTATGGTGTGTGCCGCGTCTGTGGCTGCGGCTATCTGTCGTAGCACATCAGGCAATATCCACGGTTTTACGGCCACGACAACAACGTCCGCACCACTTGCCGCAGCACGATTGTCGGAGGTGGTGGCGCATCCGGCGTCAGCAAAGGGGCGCAACTTGGCGTCCGTAGGATTGGATATGTGCAGACTATCGGGCGCAACCCCGGCAGCGAGCAGACCGCGAGCTACGGCACCGCCCATGGCACCGGCTCCTATGATTGCTATTTTCATCTTAGTATATGAAATATATTGTATTACTGCAACTTACGCGACATCATTCGCCGTCCGGCGTCTGATTATCGGCTAAGTCATCGTATTTTTGATAGAGGAAATCGTTGTAGGGGAAGCGGCGACGGTGTACCTCGGCGGCCTTGTCGTATATACGAGCTTTCAGCTCGGGTATATTGAGGTTTTTCTTGGCCGAGATAAAGACGCAGTCATCGCCCATACGGGCCATCCAAGACGTGCGCAACTGGTCCAGCGACATATTACGCGTGGTACGTTCGGTGAGGTCGTCTTCGTCTTTAGGCTGATAAGTAAAGGCATCTATCTTGTTGAATACCAATATCACTGGTGTGTCGGCATCCTTGCCTATAACCTCGCGCAAGGTCTGCTCGACCACCTGTATTTGTTCCTCGAAATTGGGGTGCGAGATATCTACAACGTGTACCAAGACATCGGCTTCGCGCACCTCGTCAAGCGTCGATTTAAAGGATTCGACAAGGTGTGTAGGCAATTTGCGTATAAATCCCACGGTGTCCGTAAGCAGTATCGGCAGATTGTCGATGGCGATTTTGCGCACGGTGGTATCGAGAGTCGCAAAAAGTTTATTTTCGGCAAAGACATCACTCTTGCTCAACAGGTTCATAATCGTGGACTTGCCCACATTGGTGTACCCCACCAGGGCGACGCGCGTCAGTTTGCCGCGATTTTTGCGCTGCAAAGCCTTCTGTCGGTCTATGGACGCGAGCTCCTGCTTGAGACGGGCTATTTTGTCCAAGATGATACGGCGGTCGGTCTCAATCTGTGTTTCACCGGGGCCGCGCATACCGATACCGCCGCGTTGGCGCTCGAGGTGCGTCCACAGGCGCGTCAGGCGCGGAAGCATATACTGGTACTGAGCCAGCTCGACTTGCGTCTTGGCGTGCGCCGTCTGGGCACGGCGAGCGAAGATGTCCAAAATCAGCGATGTACGGTCCAGGATTTTGACCTGCAACTCACGCTCGATATTAGACACTTGCTTGGTGGACAAGTCATCATCAAAGACCACAAGTCCTATGTCGTTGGCTTCGACAAACTGTTTGATTTCTTCCAGTTTGCCCTTACCCACAAATGTGCGTGGATTGGGATACTCGCATTTCTGGATAAAAGTCTTGACGGTTACGGCCCCGGCCGTATCGGCCAGAAAAGCCAACTCGTCGAGGTATTCGCGAGCTTTTTCCTCGGGCTGTTCGCGTGTGGCGAGTGCCACGAGTACAGCTCGTTCGTTGGCTTCTTGAGATATAACGAATTCTTTCATTGACAATATTTTAAGTGAGGGAGGGGATATATGATGCGCTACGGCTTGGGCGGTCCCACGATGAGGGTACCGTGCAGGCTGTCGCGGAAGAAATGTTGCGCGACGCGGCGCATATCGGCGGTAGTCAGCGCACAATAGCGGCGCAACTGCGCATCCGGGGCTTCGCGATGATACACAGCCAGAGCGAGCGACGCAGCACGTCCTACATAATCGAGACTGTCAAGGCGGAATGCCGCACGCTGGCGATTTTGGAGGCGTTCTAATTCGGCCACACTCACGGCATCCGAGCCGCATAGTCGATTGCACTCGTCGAGAAGCATCTCGGCGGCATGACGGCAGGTGGCATCGTCGGCATATCCCGGGGCGGTCAGACGCGCCGAGACGGTCAACAGTCCGGGTCCTTCGCTTCCGGTGATACTGGCATCCACGCCGCTGAAAGTTCCGTCACCGTCTATAATCAGGCGACGGTAGAGGCGCGAGGCGGCTCCGGCAGCCAAGGCATCGGTAACGGCGTCCGCAGCCGTGTAGTCGGTGGTGCCATAAGGGTCTGTAAGCCACGCCATAGTGATGGCAGTAGCCGGTACGGAAGCGTCATCGTATCGCTGCCAAGGCGATGTCGTCAGTGCAGGCACGTCCATCGGTGGTGTCGCTACGGCATCACGGCGCGGTATATCGCCGAACCATTTGTCGGCCAATGCAAAAGCCTCGTCGCGGCCGATATTTCCGGTGACGGCGACCACGGCATTCCCGGGGGTGTAGTGGCGCTCGAACCATCGGCGGGTATCCTCGCCGGTGATGGCGGCTATGTGCGCCGGTTCTTTGCCGATTACGGGCCACGAGTAGGTGTGCGTCGCCGGGTACATCATCTCAGACAGCGCATGCCCGGTGATGCCGTAGGGGCGGTTGAGACATTGCTGCTTGAATTCCTCAATGACGACACTGCGCTGTACCCTAAGGCTCTCGCTGTCAAAGGCCGGCGAGAGCATACGGTCGCTCTCGAGGTAGAACAGCGTCTCGGCATTGTGCGCCGGCGCCATGGAGTAGAAATTGGTGAAGTCGTTGGAAGTCCAGGCATTGGAGCGTCCTCCGGCGGCAGTGAGGGTGCCGTCATAATCGGAGACATGCGCCGACGGGCCGAACATCAGATGCTCAAACAAGTGTGCAATGCCGGTCTGCGTCGGATCTTCGTCACGTCCGCCAACGCCGTAAAGCACGTCGAGGCACACCATAGCGGTGGCCTCGTCGCGGCTATGCACCACGCGCAACCCGTTGGCAAGGGTATGCACCGCCGCGTCTTCGCTTATCGTAAAGTCCGCGGCGGTGTCATATTGCGTGTCGGGCGCACCGATTTTTCGGTCGCTACCCGGCGTCATTTCTTTTCGATGATGGACATCGATATTATGCGGATGTCCTTAACGGGGCGGTCGCCGGCGTCGGTCTGTGCCTTCTCGATTTTCTCGACAACGTCCATGCCGCTAACCACTTCGCCGAAGACGGTGTAGTTGCGATCCAGGAACGGTGTTCCGCCGACCTTGGCATACGTGTCTATGATTTCCTTGGACAGTCCGGCGGTGCTGTCATTGGCAAATTTTGCATTGACTTGCTTAATAAGCTCGTCCTGCAACGCCATCAGGCCCTGCTGATCGCCGGCTTGCTGCATAGCGCGTATCTGCTGCATACGTGCCCGGGCCAGACGGTTGAATTCGTCTTGCATTGCTCCTTGACGGGCCATGGCCGTGAGTTCGGTCTCCGAAACTTTCTTACCGGTGACGATATAGAATTGCGAGCCGGAGGAACGCTTTTCGGGGTTGACCTGGTCGCCCTGACGAGCGGCGGCCAGTGCGCCGCGCTTGTGGAAGTGCTTGGGATAGACGATTTCGGCTTCGATGGTGTACTCGGGGCCGCCGGCGCCGAGCTGCTGCCCGGGCTTGGCTTCGCGGCTGTCGGGGTCACCGGCTTGGACCATAAATTCGTTGATGACGCGGTGGAAGAGCGTATTGTTGTAATAGCCTTCGCGCACCAGCTTCAGGAAGTTGGCCTGGTGTTTGGGCGTATCGCCATAGACGCGGACGGTGATATCGCCCTCGGTGGTCTTGATAAGTACGGTTGTGTCGGGATTTGTCATTGTGGTCTGTGCTTTGACGGAGTCAGTGGCCTCGGCATTTGCGCCGTCGGCACTCTTGCCGGCGCATGCCGTCAGTGCCGTTGCTATGGCCATGACACCCAATATTTGCTTGATCATTGGTGTTATGTGTTATTATATATTGTCTTTGGGTTTGTACCGGCGCATTACATAGGGCTGTCCGGGAACAGACGCTTGTATATGCGGCGGAAGTTATTGTCCGTGGCTATAAGCTGCTGTGCCCTATCGGCGTAGTCTTCGCCGTAGATACACGTCAGCAAGTCACCCAAGTAGCGACGCTCACGGTCGCGGTCTATGGTCAGCGCCACCAGGCGATGTACCGCATCGGCGTAATGATCTGCATCTATAGCGTGCAGAAATCGTGCCGCGCTGGCCATATATTGGCCGGTGAGGTCGACGCGCTGCATATTGTCGATAATGGCCGGGATGTCTTCGTCGCAGCGCCCGATGTTATTGGCCAGATATTCGTAATTGGCAAGGCCGTCGTGATCCGAGGCCAGAGCCTTTATGTCGTCTTCGTTCATATCAGTGCGGATGTTTTACCGCAAAGTTAATCATAATTTTCCTAATCCGCATCGTGCCAACGCACAATCCGCACTGTCGGCGTAGACAACGACGGACAAATATCGGACTTACGAAGCCGACACTCGCCCGTCAATATGCTATATATCAGCCGCGTATATCACGACTGCACAGATACGGAAGGTAGCACACGGCAAGCAACAGTGCGACGCCCGTCGACGATAATTCGAGCCACGTAAAATGCGGAATAAGCATTGTAAGCCCCCAAATTACACGCCCCGAGAAGACCACGACAATTGTCGTCATGGCCGTGGTCTGCAGCGGCAGACGCGGAATGGCTTTGAGCGCGGACAGCCCGTAAAGTGCAACCGCAAAAATGCCAAGGCAATGATGACGGTGATGACATAAGGCAAGTATGCCCCGTACTGTGCTATCCGATCCATGACGTCACCGATGCCATAGATCGCAAAAATTTTGTCCAGTGCGGCCATACACAATAGGTGGCCGAGTCCGATAAGGAGATTGAGTGCAACTCCGACTTTGATTAATACTTTCATTTGGAATAGTTTTGGGATGTATGATATATTTTCTTGCTTTCGGGGCTGCAAATTTAACACTTTATTCGCATTTGACGTATATCTCACGGCTTTTGTCGGGGCTCTTCTGACGGGAGGTGCGCGGTTTTACAGAAAAAATCGCTAAATTTGCACATCAACAGCACATAACCTGTCACGATGGACAATACAGACAGCATACGCGCCGAAATAGAGCGCCTGCGCCTCGAACTCAACGAGCACAACCACAACTACTACGTACTCAACGCCCCAACAATTTCGGATCGCGAATTCGACGAGATGATGCACCGCCTCGAGGACCTCGAGAAGCAGCATCCGGAGTATGACGACCCGCTGTCGCCCACGCACCGCGTCGGCAGCGACCTTACTCGCGGATTTGCACAGGCTGAGCACATCTACCCCATGCTATCCCTGGCCAACACCTATTCGGTGGAGGAAGTCGATGCCTGGGGCGCACGCGTACGGCGCGACCTCGCCGCCGAATCCAATGTCGCCATCGTAGGCGAAATGAAGTTTGACGGCACGGGCATATCGTTGATATACGAACACGGACGTCTGGTGCGTGCAGTCACTCGAGGCGACGGCGTGCGCGGAGATATCGTCACCGAAAACGTCAAGACCATACGCAGCATTCCGCTGACACTCCAAGGCTCGGACTGGCCCGAGATGTTCGAATTGCGCGGTGAGATTGTCCTGCCGTGGACGGCATTCGACCGCCTCAACGCCGAGCGCGAAGACGCCGGAGATCCGCTCTTCGCAAACCCGCGCAATGCTGCCGCCGGAACACTGAAGTTGCTCAACCCAGCGGAAGTGGCTCGTCGCGGCCTCGATGCATATTTCTATTACCTGCTGGGCGAAGACCTGCCCTGCGACAACCACTACGACAATATGCAGCGCGTGCGTCAATGGGGCTTCAAGGTAAGCGATGCTATGACATTGCTGCACAATATAGACGAGATTGACCGATACATAACCTACTGGGACACCGCACGCAAGCAGTTGCCCGTAGCTACGGACGGCCTGGTATTCAAAGTCAATTCGTTGCGACAGCAGCTCAACCTCGGGTTTACAGCCAAGTCGCCGCGCTGGGCCATAGCCTATAAATTCCAAGCCGAACGCGCCCTCACTCGTATGAACTTCGTATCCTTCGAAGTAGGGCGCATGGGTACCATCACCCCGGTGGCCAACCTCGACCCGGTGCTGCTGTCCGGCACCATCGTCAAGCGCGCCTCGCTGCACAACGCCGATGTAATGCGCAGCCTCGATATACACAACGGAGACATGGTATATGTCGAAAAAGGCGGCGAAATCATACCTAAAATTACCGGCGTGGACATATCACAGCGTCCCGCCGACAGCGCCCCCGTGGTCTTCGTCACCCATTGCCCCAAGTGCGGTACCCCACTGGTGCGCATCGAAGGCGAAGCCGCATGGGTATGCCCCAACAAATGGGCCTGCCCGCCGCAAATCGTCGGACGCATCGAGCACTTTGTAGGCCGCCACGCCATGAACATCGATGGCATAGGCGCCGAGACCGCCGAGCTGTTGTACAATATAGGCAAGGTAAAGACGCCCGCCGACCTATATGCTCTGCAAGTGAACGACCTCGAACACCTCGAAGGATTTGGCCGACGCAGTGCCGAGCGCGTCATCGACGGCATTGGCGCCAGCACCACCGTGCCTTTCGAACGCGTACTATTTGCCCTGTCCATACCCAATGTGGGCGAAACCACAGCCAAGAAAGTAGCCCGTACTGCCGGAAGCATCGACCGCCTGATGTCCATGACCCTGCCCGAACTGCAAGCCATCGAAGACGTGGGCGAAATCATAGCCCGAAGCATCATCGAATATTTCGCGCAGGACACCAATCGCGAAATGGTCGAACGGCTGCGCCAAGCCGGCGTGCAGATGGCCATTGCCACAGACACCGCGCCCGTCAGCAACGCCCTGGCCGGCAAGTCGATAGTCATCAGCGGTGTCTTCGCCCTACACAGCCGCGACGAGTACAAGCAGATGATCGAGCAGCACGGCGGCAAAAATGTCGGCTCAATCTCGCGCAAAACCGATTACGTCCTCGCCGGCGAGAATATGGGTCCCGCCAAGCTCGAAAAGGCACGCACCCTCGGCATCCCCATCATCGACGAAAACGCCTTCCTCGCCATGATCTCCCCCACCGACTGACCATACTCGACCGACCATGCCCGACCGACAAGCACCATCAACCGCCAACCCATCCCCACCACAGTCCGTCGCGCTTTTTGCAAATAATCTCTTTTGATTTTTTCACTTATCAAAAAAAACGTAACTTTGTCGCGTTAAGCAAATTTTTCAACCATTATAACCTCTATATACCGATATAACCTCACCATGAGACATCGAGCAAGTTGTTCCACCACCTGTAGGTATGTCATAGGCTCTATAATCATTGCAATGATGTCGTCATTGTATGCAATAGCTGACACATATTATGGGCCGAAAGGCTACTCTATAGTATCACCGTCGCCTGATGTAGCCACTTTGATGCAGTATCAAGAGATTCCCGTGGACTATTTTTCGGGAGTGCCGAATATATCGTATGACTTGTTTACCATAAAGACCGGAAGCATTAGCATACCGATACGACTCTCGTACCACGGCGGAGGGATGCGTGTGACCGAAAAGGCCGGAGATGTGGGCGTATGTTGGAGCATTTCGTCCGGAGCAGTCATCGCACGAACGGTCTATGGGGCGCCCGATGAGGCCAGAACAAGCGCAGGACTGAACGGGCTTCTTAATCTTACCTCCAAAGAAAGAGAATTCCGTCAGAGGTTAATGACTAAAGAAGCGGACTACAATCCCTCAGACGGGAATCTTTTTGCAGATAAACGCACATGGGAAGTCGAATTTGGCAATAAGTATAGGAACAATCTTTTAGATTTGGCCAACGACCAGTTTAGGCTGTCCGGCCTCGGGTTATCTGCTTCTTTTGCTTACGATGACAATAAGCGTATAGTTATGTCATCCCCGACTCCGATAAAGTTTATTGATGCTCAGCCGGTCTCTACATCATACCCATCAGAATTTGCTATAAAAGATGCATCCGGCATAAAATACACATTTGGGACCAACGAAAAGACCCGATATGAATACTACTACGGATCTCCGGAGTTGACGCGAACTCTTGATTCAGTATTATACACCTCGGCATGGCACCTCAGTGAGGTCTCCGACCCCTGTTGCAACAAAGTCAGGTTCGTTTATAGCGATAAAACGCCGACCAAATGGCGAGAATCCGGTTCGGACACAAGAAATTACTCGCTTAATCGAGAATTTGACCACTCCATTGTTTCTGACGCTCACTCATGTGGAACAACCGTATATTACCCGAAAAGACTCGAGCGTATCGAATGGAGCGCCGGGAAAGTTGTGTATGAATATGCCGGGATAGACAATGAATCATTCTTAGGAGCGCCAATACTAAAACGCATCAAGGTCTATAATAATACGGACAGCCTACCGATCAAAACATTCAGGTTTGAATATATTGTATACAGCAATGAACACTATGACCCGGATCATTCCTCCCAACCCCGGACATACACGTTGCTTTCAGCGGTCTATGACAACGATGAGCCAACATATAGATTTGAATACAATACCGATGAGGATGGCGGCATAAGTGTATATTACAACTCACAGGATTTTGCCGGGTATCATAACGGCAAGGACAACGAGGACGGACTTGCCGGGCGAGACAAGGTGTACAACAATAGCGGTGCTGACCGCAGCGTAAGTCCGGCCGATGCTGTAATAGGTGCCCTTAAAACGATACGATATCCCACCGGAGGGCGTACCGAAATCAAATGGGAGAGTAACATAGCAGGCTATCTCGACGACATGCCACTGCCGTGTCGTATCAACAACACGCACGTCTTACGCACAGAGACCGACACAATGCGTATGTGTCTTGACCCGGCATACAAGAAACTATCCTTATCAAATATCCTTGTTCCGGCAAATACGGAAGTCACACTGGATATCGGGCGGTATTTTTTGATGAATCCGGCCAATCTTTATCTGACGGATTATTATAATCAACACGATTCGGACATTGAGCATTATGCCGACCGTAACCCGTTCAATTACCCGCATGTCACGGTAAGCAGACACAGCGATAGCAAGCTGATACAAGTTGTATTCATCGATAATGCAACCATTGAGTCTTCCAATGGTCTTGTAAGACTGGACATCGGCAGCGGATATTATGACTTTGCTTTGATCAACCCCATGTCTGTATCCGGGGCGGAAGACTTTTTGGAGCGTGAGTTCATGTATGGCGATGCTATTGCCGGACGGATCTATGTCATTAAGGAAACTACTGACAACGCTTCGATGTCCGGAGGCAGAGACTATTGGGCAGGTATTCGAGTCAAACGCATAAGTTCGTATACATCAGAGCAAGACAAATCTCCGATTATCAAGACTTTTATGTATGGAGACCTTGATCCCGGAGTTACATCCGGGACTATACAAATATTACCGCGTTATGACAATAACTACTATATGGCATTCACCCATTCCCCAGTAGAAGGGACGGGCTACACTGAGGTCTTCAGCTATGGGGCGGCAGCCTTCCCGAATACTCCCGTGTCATCTCCTTGGCAAATACAGTATCCAAAAGTTATGACTTTTCTATCAAGAGAAGACCCCTACTATCCTGATGATTATCTCAATCGATATGTTCATATATACCGCTTTACGAGTAGTCAAGATAATGGTAACTCCGACTACAACCGCACCGCGTTTCTGGGTTTCCAACCCATCGGGGCACGTATGTATACTTCCGTAGCTCACAGACGTGGACTGCTTACCAAGCATCAGGAGGGCAACGGCGGTACGCCGCCCATCACGTCATACGAATATAACATATATGAAGCTGATAATCTGAGTATACTGACTACCGAACCATTTGTCCTGTGCGACTTCAGCCATAATCCGGTAGCCAATGGTGGATACGGCGGATGCGATTACGGAATAGGAACGTATTCCATTATTCCATACAACAAGACCATTCGTCGAGAGAGTTATCAAGAAGGATTCGACGGTACGTATACTTCCGGCTACAACTCGTCTAAGGATTACGAGTATTTCTATAGCGGGTACACCACAAATCTTGACTACAACCTTGTGAAGACAATGACGACTCAGGATTCGGAAGGGCGTGGTATAGTCACGCATTACACATACTTCAATACGGAAGGACAATACACGCCGCTTGTTGAGACAATGGTCACCGAATGCGAAGGCTCTGTCATCTCGGCGACAAGAAACACTTATGATGCCAATACGCGGCTGTTGACAGCCACTTATACCCTCGGCCAAAGCGCAGCTTCCGCATCAGTGCTCACAACGTCAGGCAAGGGAACGACAAGCACACAAATGTCTCTCATAAATAAAGTTTTATACGAATATATCTATGATCGCCGAGGGAACATCGTACAGATAAATTATTCGGGGACTCCGCTTGTCGCGTACATTTGGGGCTATAGCGGGTCGTACCCGGTTGTCGAGGCCAAAGGAATTAATCGCGAACAACTATGCGCAGCAGCCATATCTGCAGGCGTGACTTCTGATATAATCCTTAGCGGTAACGTAGCAAGCGAGGGAACAATCAGCCAAATAGCACAATCTGTGCGCAACGCCTATCCCGGCAAAGAAGTATGCTCGCTATGCTATCGACCACTTATAGGCATCATCGAGAAAATAAGTGCGGACGGAGTGCGTAGTATTTACAACTATGACAATCGTGGGCGTCTGTCCGAGATAAGAGATTTCAACAGTTTTCTCATCGAAAAATACAGCTATGAATATGCAACCGAATAAACGCAGACACGCGCTGCGAACCTTTGCGCCGCTTTTGTTTGCGATATGTGTATGCTTCTGCGCTTTATCCGAAAGCCTAAACATCAATAGTCCGCGAATTGGGGACAAATATTCGCGTACCATACTCTTAGGACTGCCATATAGCACATATTGCAGTGGAGACACTATCAATCTGGCCGGATGCCGACAGGCCGGCACAATATCCACCGAAACTTATAAACCATCAAAGACCGACACTATCTCTGAGTTTATGACCGTAGAAGGCAGTACTTATACGAAGTTCTGTCTCGACCGGTATTCCAACCTCCTTGTGCATTCTGTGTCAAAACCGGGGCTAAGGTCATCTATTCAGTCCTATTCGCCATATCTTGCATATACAACAACTGACACATGTGGCAACACCGAAATTACGGGTTATTTGGAGTCAATCGGTTCGTACACACGTAAGGGCAGATGGGGATATACCGTCCTACCCGGAACCGTCATTACGCCCGATGGAGATACCATTGTCGGGCTATCATCAGTTGTGACGACCGCCTGCGACACATTGACGATAAATACCGAGACTTCGGATACGACAATGCATATAGGCATAAATCGCAGGTGGTATTCTCCGGGATACAGATATCCTATACTTGAGGTGTGTAACGAGCTGATTACTAAAGGCTCTGATACTTTGGATAATTTACGACAAATATTCTATTTTGCCACTTATGAGCAGGAACGTCAAATCGAAGACGATGCTGCGAATGAGAGAATTCGTGAGCAATGGAAGAATCTTCCGAATATTGGGCAACGAGGGCAACAACATCCTGCTATCACGGGCGAGTGGACTGACCGCATATCATATTCATCAAAAGACAACACCGTCAACATTCATGTTGATGTTCCGGCCAAGGGCATATCAGTGCTTGTGTCAGATCTCTATGGCAGAGTGTGGAATCACTCAGCATTAGCATCAACAGGTACAGCCTTGAACGTTTCTATTGACATCTCAAAATATCCTATGGGGGTATATATGTTCACTGTTTCAGACAATAACGGCAATTCGATAACGTTCAAAATAATAAAATGAGAATACAATCAACCTTGTTAATAGCCACAGCCATAGTTGCTGCTGTGCCCTGTTTTGCGCGGCATAACCGGGTGACGGTGACGACGTACGGGGATGCGGCGGGCACGGCGGCTCGGGCGGCGGTGACTGAGATGTACTTCGACGGGCTGGGACGGCAGACGCTGTCGGTGTCTCGCGGCGCGGGCGGCGCGGGCGAGGATGTGTGGACACGCACCGATTATGACCGACGGGGCAATGTGTGGCGGCAGTGGTCGCCCACTCCGGTGGCGGCTTCCGCACCGCTGACGACGCCGCCGTCGGCTCAGGCTCTCGAAAGCGCCGCGGAGGCATTCTATGGCCGAGAGCAATTCCCGTATACGCGCACGGAGTACGAGCTTTGGGCTACCAATCGTCCGGAATACGTCTACGGCCCGGGCGCGACATGGCAGAGTCATCCGAGCCGCACGGAGTACGGCACCAACAACAGCACCGGCGACCGCGCCGTGCGCATCCTGCTCGCCGAGGGCGGACGACTTAAAGCCGTTGGAATGTATCGGCCCGGCACTCTGCGGCGCCGGATGGACACGGATGCTGACGGCACTTCGGTGACGGTGTTCACCGACAGGCTCGGACGCCGGATTTGTGAACGGCGTAAGGCTGCACACGGTACCCAGACGATGGAAACACGTTTTGTCTACGACATACGCGGCGACCTGCGATACGTGGTCTCACCCGAGGGCTTCGCGCTGATAGAAGCTGAAGAAGAGGGATATGCCCCGGCTAACGCCGTGTTGTTGTATACCGACCGCTACGATTATGATATATGGCATCGCGTGGTCTCGCGCACCCCGGCGGGATGCGAGGCTGTGGAGTACGTATATGACCGCCTCGGACGCGTGGTCATGTGGCGCGATGCGGCGTTACGCGCCGCCGGGCGGTGGCACGTCACCAAATACGACGCTTCGATGCGTCGAGTCGTCGAGGGCAGCGCTCCGTGTCGGCAGACGCGCGAGACGTTGCAGTCGCTTTACGGCGACAGCCTTTTTGTGGAACGATTCATAGCCGACTACAACAAGGCGGAAGGTTCGTTGCAATATACCGAGAACTGCGGCCCGGCGGGCTTCGAGGCCGTGCAGGCTTGGTATTATGACGATTATACATTCGCCACGGGGCATATCCCGTATGCCTCGGCTCCGGCGGTGGAGGGATTGTGCGGCGGCGCGGACGCTCCGTTGCGCACTTCGGCCGGATGCTTGTGTACGGGCATGGCGCGAAAGCTCGATGGTGACACGTGGTACACGGTTACGCGTTATGATGACTATGCACGCCCGGCATGGACATGCAATTACGACCTCTACGGACAGAATACGCGGCGCACCACCCGCATCGCTCATGACTTTCGCGGACGCGTGACGGCTCGGGCCGAGAGGCTCGAAACTATAATGGAGTGCACGCCCACGGAGGGGCA
>OIYG01000649.1_pt1 | contig 32169 bp, 33 predicted proteins | sample 1587861 | NCBI WGS metagenome assembly OIYG01 (sample SAMN03283272) | human gut metagenome | biome: human-associated habitat; material: feces | host: Homo sapiens | place: Peru | collected 2012 | reverse complement strand
GGCCGTGGCAATCTTTAAGCCAAAGGTATGGCATCCCGTGGCGAAGCACGGGAGTGGGAAACAAGACGGCAGCCCTATCACAAAAAACATGAGATTCGCTGCTTCGTTTCGCTTCCTCTTTCTTTCAGGGTTCTGTTTCGTTCCGTCCAACCATATTTCGTTACGGGATGACAAATCGTTCCGTTTAAGATTGCCGCGTCGCTATTGCTCCTCGCAATGACAAATTTGGTAGGGTTTGCGGAAAAACGGAACCGTTTTTGGAACGAAACGATCGAAAACGGAACAATTTCCGGAACGAAAAGGTTTCAATAACTGCCGAACTTCACTGTGCAGTCTCGGCCTCCGCCGTCCCGGCGGGCGCATCCACTTCTGGTCTTTCCTCCGCCGTGTTATCTGTCTCGTCATTCGTCGAGGCGGAGGTCTCCGCCTCGGGCGGGGCTTCGCGCAGGCGCGGACGGCCGTCGGCGTCGAAAAATAGCTCGTAATATTGCTTCCCATCCAGCACGACCGGCTCAAAGGAGGCCGTCCAGGCAGGGAAGCGCGCCGCCGTCTCCTCCGGCATCGCCATTCGGCAGCCGTCCTCTGCCGCGCGCGTCAGCGCCATGGAGACGGGCACGCCGTCCAGCTCGCCGCGCCACGGCTGCCATACCCCGCGCGGCTCATCGGTCACGACGCCGCACACCGGCGCGGACGGCAGGTGCTTGCGCGCGAGCTGCGCCGTGAGCCGCCCCGCGCGGTCGGGGATGCCCAGATAGACGCTCGTCAGCCCCGCGACCGCGTAGACCCGGACGGGCGTCTCCGTCTTATGATCTAGTTGAATTGTAAAATGATAAAACAATGCACTTTCCTTGACCTCGGCTGCGCCCGCGCCGCCGTTCCGGTCGAATAGCTTGATCTGCATAAAAAATCCCTCCCGCACAGCTTATGCGGAAGGGTCGCGCAAAAGTCGCGATCTTTGGTTCAGGCGGATGTGACTGCGGCGGAATTCGAGCACGCCCTCGTCGCGGAGCTTGCCCAGCTCGGCGGAAAGGCCGCTGCGCTCGACCGCGAGATAGTCGGCCAGCTGCTGCCGCGAGAACGGCAGGTCGAATTCATAGCTTCCGCTGCGCTGCGCCTGCGCCGAGAGGTAGGACAGCAGCTTTTCGCGCGTCGTGCGCTGCGCCATGTGCGTGAGCTTCTCGTTCATTTGCAGATTTTTCGCGGCCAACTCGCCGAGCAGGTTGCGGATGATCCGGCTATGGTGCGCGCACGCCGACGGGCACACGTTCAAAACGCGCCTGACGTTCAGATTCGTCACCGTGACGGCCGTCTCGGCCGCCACGCTCACGTTCAGCGCAGCGCCCGGCGCGCAGGCGTAGGCGGCGGCGTAGGTCTGCCCCGGCCCGGCCTTGGAGAGGATGTTCCGGTTGCCCCAGATATCCTCCTGAAGCACCAGCACGCTCCCCGCCAGCACAAGGCCGATCGACTCGGCCGCGTCCCCGGCGCGCAGCAGAAACGCGTCCTTCGGGAAGCGCTCCGCCCGCGCGTCGAGGCAGGTGAGCATCGCCGCCAGCTCTTCCTCGGAAACGCCCGCGAAAAGGGGCGCGGAACGGAGCACGGAAAAATATTCTTTCATAAAAAATCCTCTTTTGTTGAAAATTCAACCGACTTGCCGCATTCATTTTACTATAATAGAGCCAGAAACGCAAGGAGGCATTGCTATGAAACGAAGAATCATTGAAATCGACCGAGAAAAATGCAACGGCTGCGGCGCCTGCGCCGCCGCGTGCCACGAGGGCGCGATCGCGATGGTGGACGGCAAGGCCGCACTCATGCGCGACGACTACTGCGACGGGCTCGGCGACTGCCTGCCCGCGTGCCCGACGGGCGCGATCTCCTTTGTAGAGCGCGAGGCCGCCGCCTATGACGAGCAGGCCGTCCTTGCGCACAAGCAGGAAAAAATGCGCGCCGAAGGGAAGTCGCTGCCCTGCGGCTGCCCCGGCAGTCGTTCGCGCAGGATCGAGCACGCACAGACGGACGGCGGGGAAGCGCCGCTCCGCGAGGCCGTGAGCCATCTTGCGCAGTGGCCGGTGCAGATCAAGCTCGCGCCGGTCAACGCGCCCTATTTCTCCGGGGCGAAGCTGCTCATCGCCGCCGACTGCACGGCCTATGCCTACGCCGCCTTCCACGAGCGCTTCATCAAAGGACACATCACCCTGATCGGCTGCCCGAAGCTCGACGCCGTGGATTATTCCGAGAAGCTCACCGAGATCCTGCTCCGCAACGACATCAAGAGCGTCACCGTCGTGCGCATGGAAGTGCCCTGCTGCGGCGGTCTGGAGCACGCGGCGAAGACCGCCCTGCAAAAAAGCGGGAAATTCCTGCCGTGGCAGGTCGTGACGCTCTCGACGGACGGGCGCATTCTGGACGAAAGCCTTTGAATCGGGAGGCACACACATGGAGCAAAAGATGTTTTGTTTTCAATGCGAACAGACGGCCGGCTGCTCCGGCTGCTCCGGGAATGCGGGCGTCTGCGGCAAAAGCGCCGACGTGGCGCGGCTTCAGGACGAGCTGACGGGCGCGCTGATCGGTCTGGCACGGGCGACGGACAACGCCCCGGCCGTGAACGACGGCACTTGGCGGCTGATGATCGAGGGGCTGTTCGCGACCGTCACCAACGTGAGCTTCGACGCCGACGCCATCCGCGCGCTGATCGACCGGGTGCACGCGGAAAAAGCGCGGCTCGTGCCGAACTGCGCCCTGTGCGCCGCCCCGTGCGGGCGAACCGGCGACTATGACATGGCGCAGCTCTGGGGCGCGCAGGAGGACATCCGCAGCCTCAAATCCCTGATCCTCTTCGGCGTGCGCGGGATGGCGGCCTACGCCCACCACGCCATGGTGCTCGGCGAGACCGACGCGGCCGTGAACGACTTTTTCGCCAAGGCGCTCTTCGCCGTCGGCGAGGACTGGGACATGGACGAGCTTCTGCCGGTCGTGATGGAGGTCGGCGAGCAGAATCTGCGCTGCATGGCGATGCTCGACCACGCCAATACGTCGCATTACGGTGATCCTGTGCCGGTTTCCGTTCCGCTGACCGTGGAAAAAGGGCCGTTCATCGTGATCTCCGGCCATGATCTGCGCGATCTGGAGCTTCTGCTCGAGCAGACTGCGTGCAAGGGCGTCAACGTCTATACCCACGGCGAGATGCTGCCCGCCCACGGCTATCCCGCGCTGAAAAAATACCCGCACCTCAAGGGCAATTTCGGCACGGCGTGGCAGAACCAGCAGCGCGAATTCGCCGACCTGCCCGCGCCGGTGCTGTTCACGACGAACTGCCTGATGCCGCCGAAGACGAGCTACGCCGACCGCGTGTTCACCACGTCCGCGGTGTCCTATCCGGGGATCGCCCACATCGGCCCGGACAAGGACTTCACCCCGGTCATCGAAAAGGCGCTCGCGCTGGGCGGCTATCCCGCCGACCGCGTCTTCACCGGCATCAACGGCGGCCGCACGGTCACGACCGGCTTCGCGCGCGGCGCGGTGCTCGGCGCGGCGGAGCAGGTGATCGGGGCCGTGAAATCCGGCGCGATCCGGCACTTTTTCTTGGTCGCGGGCTGCGACGGCGCGCGTCCCGGCCGCAATTATTACACCGAATTCGTGAAGCAGACCCCGCCCGACACCGTCGTGCTGACCCTCGCCTGCGGAAAATTCCGCTTCAACGACCTCGACCTCGGCACGGTCGCCGGTCTGCCGCGTCTGATGGACATCGGGCAGTGCAACGACGCCTACAGCGCCATTCAGATCGCCCTCGCGCTGGCCGACGCGTTCGGCTGCGGCGTGAACGAGCTGCCGCTGTCCATGGTGCTCTCGTGGTACGAGCAGAAGGCCGTGTGCATCCTGCTGACCCTGCTGCACCTTGGCATCAAGAACATTCGCCTCGGGCCGACGCTGCCGGCGTTCCTCTCGCCGAATGTGCTGCAATATCTCGTCGAGCGCTTCGGCATCGCGCCCATCACCACCCCGGAGGCCGATCTGAAGCACCTGCTCAACGGCTGACCGCGCCCGAGGCAGAGAAAACCACCGGACTCCGTCATGGAGTTTTCCCCGCAACCGTTATAAAAATCCCGACACCGCGCGGTGCCGGGATTTTTGCTTGCCTCATCCGTCTCCGGCGGGCATTATTGATCCGAGACAGTTGATCCAAGCCTGCGCGATCGTCGCATGGCCTGCCCTTGTCGGGTGCGTTCCGTCCAGTGTTTCATAGCGCAGATTCTGCGCGGCCAAATCCGCGACCTCCGCCCCGGCCAGCTCCGCCGCGAGTCTTATGTACGGGTTTCTTTTTCGTCTCTGCGCGCCTGCATGAACGCGGCTTCCGTCGCGGGAGTTGTCCATTTTCCGAATACCTGAGACTCCAGATCCGGCAGGTATCCCATGTCCCGATAGCCCAGTTTTTTCAGCAGCCCCATACTCGGCACGTTCTCCGGGTCGGTGAAGCTGACAAAATCCCATTGCGGGTAGGTCTTGTGAAGCAGTTCGAGGAGCGCCGTCAGTGCCTCGTATGCGTATCCCCTGCGATGATAACCGTAATGAAAGGTGTAGCCCATCGTGAAGGTTCCGTTCTTGGGCATCACAACGATCTCTCCGATCATTTCGTCCGATTCCCTCAGCGCCGCGGCCAGCATGAACGGCGCATCGGCGGAAACGATGTCGTTCCTGCGGCGCTCGATCAGGCCGCGAATGCTTTCAAGATTCTTTGCCTGCCCCCGCTGATATTTCGCACAGACAGCATTGTTGCGGTAGTCGTGCATGACGCGCGCATCCTTCTCCGCCACATTGCGGAGGATGAGCCGCCCGGTTTCGATTTGGGTCATAAGGTTTTCCCCCGTGTTTCATTCGGTTTCCTTAACAAGTTTGCATACCGTCTCGACGTGGGCGCAGCGCGGGAAGAGGTCGACGGCCTCGGCGCGGCGGAGGGCATAGCCCTTGGCGTTCAGGAGCTTGACGTCGCGCGCCAGCGTGGCCGGGTCGCAGGAGACATAGACCACGCGCTCGGGGGACATGGCCGCGATCGCCTCGATAACGTCGGCGCTCAGCCCCTTGCGCGGCGGGTCGACGACGATCACGTCGGGCGCGACGCCCTCGGCGGCAAGCCGGAGCGCGGCCTGCCCGGCGTCGGCGCAGAAAAACCGCGCGTTCTCAATGCCGTTTCTCCCGGCATTTTTCTTGGCGTCCTCGATCGCTGCCTCGACGACCTCGACGCCGATGGCCTGCCTCGCGCGCCGGGCAAGACAGAGCGTGATGGTGCCCGTCCCGCAGTAGAGGTCGAGCACGGTCTCCGCGCCGGTCAGCCCGGCGGCGTCGAGCGCCTTTTGATAAAGCACCTGCGCCTGCGCGCGGTTGACCTGATAGAACGAGCGCGGGGAGATGCGGAAGCGCAGACCGCAGAGCACGTCCTCGATGGCGCCGTCGCCCCAGAGCGTCCGCGTCTCGTCGCCCAGAACGGCGTTGCCGCGGCGAAGGTTCGTGTTCAGAACGACGGTTCGCAATCCGGGGACACGGTCGCGCAGGGCGTCGACCAGCTCGTTTTCCCGGGGAAGACGCGCGCCGTTTGCGACGATGCAGACCATGACCTGTCCGGTCGCCTCGGCGTGTCGCACGAAAATATGTCGGACAAGGCCGCTGTGCTGCGTCTCGTCAAAGGCCGGGACGCGGAACTGACGCATCCAGTCAAGCACGGCCTGCTTCGCGCGGTCGGCGCATTCCGGAAGGATCAGGCAGCGCTCGACGGCAACCACCTCGTGTGTGCCCTCGCGGTAAAAGCCCGCGATCGGCTTATTTTTCTCGGTGGTGACGGGGTATTGCGCCTTGTTGCGGTAGCCCTCGCAGGTCGGCGCGGGTGTGAGCGCAAGCGTTTCAAGCGACTGTCCGCCGAGGCGGTTCAGGGCGTCGAGCACACGCTGGCGCTTGAGCTCGCACTCGGCCTCATAGGTCAGATGCCAGAACCGGCAGCCGCCGCAGCGCTTGGCGTAGGGACAGGCGCGGTTGACGCGCGCGGCGGATTTTGTTATAATGTTGACGATCTTTCCGTGCGCGCTGTTTTTCCCGACATGGGTGATGCGCAGGTCATATTCCTCATCCGGCGCGGCGTTCGGCACGAACACGGCGCAGCCCTCCACGCGGCAGACGCCCAGTCCGTCGCTGGTAAAGCCGGTCACGGCCGCGCGGTACAGTTCATTTTTCTTCAGCATAATTCCTCACTGTTTCACGTGAAACACAGATTTTTTGACATGACTATTCTATCACGTTTTCGGACGTTTGAAAAGGGTGATTCGATGTTGAGCTACAAAAACTGCACGCTCTGCCCGCGCCGCTGCGGCGTCGACCGGACGGCAGGGGAGCGCGGCTTCTGCAAAATGGGCGCAGAGCTGACGGCAGCCAAGGCGATGCTGCACTATGGGGAAGAGCCGCCAATCTGCGGCAGCTTCGGAACGGGCGCGGTGTTTTTTTCGGGCTGTACGCTCCGATGCAAATTCTGTCAAAATTCCGAAGTCTCCTTGCATCAGCACGGGCAGGCCATCTCATCCGACGAGCTGCGCGCAGTCTTTGAGCGTCTGATCGACGACGGCGCGCAGTCGATCGATCTGGTCACGCCGACGCAGTTTTTGCCGTCGATCCTTCCCGCGCTCACGCCGAAGCTGCCCGTCCCGGTGATCTACAACTGCGGCGGCTATGAACGCGTCGAGACGCTGCGCGAGCTGGAGGGACTGATCGACATTTATCTTCCCGATTATAAGTACAGCGACCCGGCGCTGGCCGCGCGTCTCTCCGGTGCGCCGGATTATGTGGAAACGGCGCAGGCTGCGATCCTCGAGATGTTCCGGCAGGTCGGTACGGTACAGCTTGAGGACGACGAAATGAAGCGCGGCGTTCTGATCCGTCACCTGGTCCTGCCCGGGTTTATTGAAAACAGTCTCGGTGCGGTGGAGTGGATCGCAGAGACCTTCCCGAAAAATTCAATCCTGTTTTCACTCCTGCGGCAGTACACGCCGATCGGCGCACAGGAGCCGCCGCTTGACCGGCGCGTCACGGACGAGGAATACGACGGCGTGCTCTCATGGATGGAGCTGTGCGGTCTGGACAACGGCTTCCTACAGGACGCGGCAGCCGCAACAACGGAATACCTTCCCGAATTTGACGGCAGCGGACTGCACGCGCCGCCTGAAAAAACGGGAAGCTAAGAAAAAATCATGTTTCACGTGAAACAATGCACACTGTTTTTGTTGCATTCCGTCTGCATGTATGATAGAATGTGTTCAAGAATCGATACATCATAAAAAGGAGGCGGCTGCATGGCGAAGATCATTGCCGTCGTGAACCAGAAGGGTGGCGTGGGCAAGACCACGACGTCCGTAAATCTGAGCGCCGCGCTGCACGAGACGGGCGCTCGTGTTTTGCTCTGCGATTTCGATCCGCAGGCGAACGCGACCTCCGGCATGGGCGTGGACAAGCGCACGGTCAAGGCCAGCGTCTATGACGTCATCATCAACGACGTCTCCCCGGAAAAATGCATCGTCATGACCGAATACGGCGACGTCATGCCGTCCTCTGCGGCCTTGGCGGGCGCATCCGTCGAGCTGATCGGGATCGAACAGCGGGAATATTGCCTCAGAGATCGGCTGGCGCTTCTGCGCGACAGCTACGACTACATTTTCATCGACTGCCCGCCCTCGCTCGAGCTGCTCACACTGAACGCGCTCTGCGCAGCGGACAGCATTCTGATCCCGGTGCAGTGCGAGTATTACGCGCTCGAGGGGCTGTCCGACCTGATGTCGACGCTCCGCGCCGTGAAAAAGCGTCTGAATCCGAAGCTGCATGTCTTCGGCGTGCTGCTGACGATGTTTGACGGACGGACGAATTTCTCCAATCAGGTCGCGCAGGAGGTGCGGCGGCATTTCCCCGGCAAGGTATTTGCCACGGCGATCCCGCGCAACGTCCGCCTGGCCGAGGCGCCGAGCTACGGCGTGCCGGTTTTTTCCTATGACCGCAGCTCCCGCGGCGCGCAGGCCTATCAAGCCGTCGCCGAGGAGATCCGCAGGAAGGAGTAACTATGGCAATGAAGCAACGGGGGCTTGGGCGCGGTCTCGGCGCGCTGCTCACCGATTATTCCGAGAACGATGCCGCGCAGGCCGTCACGACGCTGCCCCTGCAGCGCATCGAGCCGAACCCGAATCAGCCGCGCAAGCGCTTTGACGAGGTCGAGCTTCAGGCGCTGGCCGACTCGATCGCGCAGCACGGGCTGCTGCAGCCGCTGGCGGTGCGCGACATGGGCAACGGATATTATCAGATCATCGCGGGCGAACGGCGCTGGCGCGCCTGCCGTCTGGCCGGGCTTTCCGAGGTGCCGGTGACGGTCGTCGAGGCCGACGACCGCACGGTCATGGAGCTGGCGCTGGTCGAAAACCTCCAGCGCGAGGATCTCAACCCCATGGAGGAGGCCGAGGGCTACCGCGTGCTGCTCGAGGAATACGGCCTGACGCAGGAGCAGGCGGCGCAGCAGGTCGGAAAATCGCGCTCCGCCGTCGCGAACGCGCTTCGCCTGCTGACGCTCTCGGACGAGGTACGCGCGCTTGTGGAAAACGGCGAGCTGACTGCCGGTCACGCCCGCGCGCTCCTGACGCTGCCGAACGGCCGTCTGCAAAAGGCCGCGGCGCAGAAAATTCTGGCTCTGCGGCTTTCGGTGCGGCAGGCCGAGGCGATGTGCAAGCGCATGGCCGCCGAGGAAAAGCCAAAGGAAGAGCCGGAGCCGCTGGCCGTGGATTACATCGCAGAGTGCGAAAAGCACCTGACACGGCGTCTCGGGCGGCGTGTGCATATCGTCAACGGCAAACGCAAGGGCCGCGTCGAGCTGGATTTTTACGGCGACGACGACCTTCAAAAACTATATGAGGCGCTCTGCGCGCTGAAACGAACGGAGGACACACATGGAGGATAAGCAAACCGTGCAGGAGGAACCGCTCACACCGAGAAAAAAACGCGCCATGGTCGAATACATGGGCATTTTGTTCGCGGCAGCCTTTCTGCTCGTGGCAATCTCGCTGGTGGTGAAGGTGCATTATATGCAGGATAATTTCGACGCCGCCAGCCAGGGCGCTTCTGAAAACATCGAGGCGATCCAGCGCGAATCGAGCGCGACGCTCCTGCTCGTGCAGGCGCAGGAGGCCTACCGCATCGGCGACGCCGGCGCATTCACGCGCTGCATGGATGAGCTGAGCGCCTGCAAGGCCGACCTTCCCGAGCCTGCCGCAAAAATTTATGACAGCCTGCTGACCCTGCAAGCGCAGCAGAACTAATTCAATGAGGTGATCTTATGCTGGATATCAAACGAATCAAGGAAAATCCCGAGGCCGTCAAGGCCGGTCTTCGTGCAAAGGAGGTCGACTGCGACGCGCAGGTCGACCGCATTCTCGAGCTGGACGCCAAGCGCCGCGCGCTGATTCTCTCGACCGAGACGGACAAGGCCGAGCAGAACCGCGTCTCCAAGGAGATCCCGATGAAGAAAAAGGCGGGCGAGGACGTCGCGCCGATCTTCAAGCGCATGGCCGAGCTGAAGGCGCAGATCGCCGAGAACGACAAGGCGCTCGGCGACGTCGAGGCCGAGTATCGCACGCTGATGCTGAGCCTTCCAAACCTGCCCGACCCCGACCTGAAGCCCGGCGGCAAGGAGAACAACGAGCCGCTGCGCTACTACGGCAAGCCGCATTCCTTCGACTTTGAGCCGAAGCATCACGTCGACCTCTGCACCGACCTCGGCCTGATCGACTATGAGCGCGGCACGAAGCTGGCCGGCTCGGGCTTCTGGATGTACCGCGGCATGGGCAGCCGTCTGGAATGGGCGCTGCTGAACTATTTTATCGACCAGCATCTGGCCGACGGCTACGAGATGGTCGTGCTGCCGCTGATGCTCGAATACCGCTGCGGCGAGACGGCAGGGCAGTTCCCGAAATTCGCCGACGAGGTCTATAAGATCGAGAACCCGACCGACGACCGGATGCACTTCATGCTCCCGACGGCCGAGACCGCGCTGGCCAGCCTCCACCGCGACGAAATCCTCGCCGAATCCGATCTGCCGCACAAGCTCTTTGCCTATACGCCGTGCTTCCGCCGCGAGGCGGGCAGCCACCGCGCCGACGAGCGCGGTATGGTGCGCGGCCATCAGTTCAACAAGGTCGAGATGTTCCAGTATTGCCTGCCGGAGAAATCCGACGAGGCCTTCGAGGAGCTGGTCACCAAGGCCGAGAACCTTGTCAAGGGTCTGGGCTTCCATTTCCGCACCGTGAAGCTCGCGGCGGGCGACTGCTCGGCCTCCATGGCGCGCACCTATGACATTGAAATTCAAATTCCGTCCATGAACGGCTATAAGGAGGTCTCCTCCGTCTCGAACGCCCGCGATTATCAGGCGCGGCGCGGCAACATCCGTTTCCGCCGCGAGGCGACCGGCAAGACCGAGTTCGTCCACACGCTCAACGGCTCCGGCCTCGCGACCTCGCGCATTTTCCCGGCCATGGTCGAGCAGAACCAGCGTGCCGACGGCTCCGTCGTCGTGCCCGAGGTGCTGCGCAAATATCTCGGCGGTCTGGAAATCCTCGAGAAGAAATAATCGGGGGGCGGCTCGATGGTAACGGTTCACAATGAGGGATATTTCCTTGAAAACGGGCGGCTGATCGCCGCCGTGCAGAGCGCGCGCATCCCCGCAGAGGGCAAAAAGCGCACGATCAGCTACGGCATTTTGCAGGCGCACAACACCTCCGGCGACCCCGAGCGTCTGCGCATCCGCTTCGACGCAATGGCCTCGCACGACATCACCTATGTCGGCATCATCCAGACGGCGCGCGCCTCGGGTCTGGAGCGCTTTCCGCTGCCCTATGTGCTGACGAACTGCCACAATTCGCTCTGCGCCGTCGGCGGCACGATCAACGAGGACGACCACGTCTTCGGCCTGTCGGCCGCGAAGCGCTACGGCGGCGAATTTGTCCCGGCGCATCAGGCCGTCATCCACAGCTATATGCGCGAGATGTACGCGGGCGGCGGACGCATGATCCTCGGCTCGGACTCGCACACGCGCTACGGTGCCTACGGCACGATGGCAATCGGCGAGGGCGGCCCGGAGCTGGTCAAGCAGCTCCTTGAAAAGACCTATGACATTTCTTATCCGCGCGTGGTCGGCGTGCACCTGACCGGTAAGCCCCGCGCGGGCGTCGGACCGCAGGACGTCGCGCTGGCGCTGATCGGCGCGACCTTCCGCGCCGGAACGGTCAAAAACAGCGTGATGGAGTTCTTCGGCGACGGCATCGCAAGCCTCGCGATGGACTACCGCAACGGCATCGACGTCATGACCACCGAGACGAGCTGCCTGACCTCGGTCTGGCAGACCGACGACACCGTGCGCCGCAGCCTCACCGCGCACGGCCGCGCCGAGGCCTATCGCGCGCTCGCGCCGCAGGACGGCGCATATTACGATGCGCTCATCGAGGTCGACCTCAGCCGCGTCGAGCCGATGATCGCGCTGCCCTTCCACCCTTCGAATGCCTACACGATCCGCGAATTCAACGAGAACGCCGCCGACCTGCTGCACGCGGTCGACGAGGCGACGCCCTCGGCGCTCGGCCTGAAAAAGCAGCCGGAATCCCTGCTGAAGAAGCTCAAAAACGGCAGGTTCTACGCCGATCAGGGCGTCATTGCGGGCTGCTCCGGCGGTACCTATCAAAATCTGCTCCGCACGGCCGAGATCCTGCGCGGGCGCGCCCTCGGCGACGACCGCTTCTGGCTCTCGTGCTACCCGGCCAGCCAGCCGGTCATGATGGAGCTGATGCGCACGGGCGCGCTGACCGACCTGATGGCCGCCGGCGCCTCGATCCGCAGCGCGTTCTGCGGGCCGTGCTTCGGCGCGGGAGATGTCCCGGCCAACGGCGCGTTCTCCCTGCGCCATTCGACGCGCAACTTCCCGAACCGAGAAGGCTCGAAGCCCTCGGACGGGCAGGCGGCCTATGTCGCGCTCATGGATGCGCGCTCGATTGCGGCCTCCGCGCTCAACGGCGGCGCGATCACCCCGGCGACCGAGCTGGAATGGCTCGAAAGCGACCCGGCGGAGGTCGATTATGTGTTCAATCCCGCGCCCTACAGCCGCGTTTATCACGGCGTCGGGCGTCCGCAGCCCGAGGAGCCGCTGGTGTTCGGCCCGAACATTGCCGACTGGCCGGAGCAGATCGCCCTGCCGGAAAACCTGCTGCTGACGGTCGCCTCGGCGATCTATGATCCCGTCACGACCACGGACGAGCTGATCCCGTCCGGCGAGACGTCGTCCTACCGCAGCAATCCGCTGCGCCTGAGCGAATTTGCCCTGAGCCGCAAGGATCCGGCCTATGTCGGCCGCGCCAAGGCCGTGCGGGAGCAGGAGCAAAAGCGCCGTGCCGACCCGGAAAGCGTCGATCTCGGGGAATTCGACCCGAAAACGACCGGTCTCGGCAGCGCCGTGATGGCGATCCGCCCGGGCGACGGCTCGGCGCGCGAACAGGCGGCGAGCTGCCAGCGTGTGCTCGGCGGCGCGGCGAACCTCTGCGAGGATTTTGCGACGAAGCGCTACCGCAGCAACGTCATCAACTGGGGCATGGTGCCCTTCACGGTCGACCGCATCGCCGACTACAACATGCAGCCCGGCGACCGGCTCTATGTTCCGGGCATCCGCGCGGCGCTGCTGGGCGAGGCCGACCGCGTTGAAGCCGTCCTGATGCAGGGCGACGCGCGCAAGCCGATCACGCTCAAGCTTGAGCGCCTCACGCGCGAGGAGCGCGACATTCTCCTCGCAGGCTGCCTCATCAACTACTACGCGAAATAATTCGTATCCTTATAAAATCGGTAGGTTTTCGACGAAAACCTACCGATTTTTTGCACAGACTGTTCAAAAAAGTCCGGACAGCAGTTGAAACGGGCAAGCTGTCCCTTACATGGAATCGGGTATCGCGTGCCGCATCTCGGCTCGTGCTCCCGTGCTTCGCCACGGGATGCCATACCTATAACTTTCAGATTGCCGCGTCGCTTCGCTCCTCGCAATGACACGAAATTGGAACGTTTGTCTTTATACTAGAATCTGTTAAAAAGCTTGAAGAGCTTTTTATAGCGCCAGCGGCGCGTCAGATTCTGCATGAGACGGCGCAGCGTGCATGCGCACGATGCGAGTGTGCGTAGCGCACGGGATTCTTGATTCAATATTTGAATCAAGAATCAGTATCAGAGATCGTCGGCGTCCTGAACGGGGACGTCGTGCTCGTCCATGGGCTTGCCCGTCCAGCTTCCCTGCGGGTCGGTGCTGCTCGGCGGCGTTTCAACGATCCGCTCCACGGCGCTGCGGCTGCGTTTTTTCATGGCTGCTCCTCCTGTTTTGGCTGTCCGCTGTTGGGATGGAATTTCCGAATTACGCCGGAATTCGGAAGCATCCGCACAGCTCTTGGCGGTTTCCGAAGTCCTGACGAAAATCACGGTTTTGGGTCGGTTGTCGGTCATTAGTATGCGGCGTTCGGCGGAAATCATGCAGCAACGCGCACAGCCGTGGCAGCGGTCAAAAGCGGTGTCGCTCCGCAGCGGATTTCAAACATTTCGGAAATAAAAACGGTAGGTTTTACACGGAAAACCTACCGTTTCTGTGTCATTGCGAGGTTCGTGCAAAAGCGGGATGTTGATTCTGCTCGAAAACGCCTGCATACAGCCAAGAATGTTTGTTTCTCAAATAAAAGCGTTTCAATTTGTGTCATTGCGAGGCCGCAGCGCGGCCGTGGCAATCTTTAAGCCAAAGGTATGGCATCCCGGAACGAAGCACGGGAGCACGAAATAAGAAGAAGTCCCTATCACAAAAAAACATGGGAATCGCTGCGTCGTTCTGCTTTCTCTCTCTTCATTCCAAGGTTCTGTTTCGTTCCACCCTACCACATTTCGTTACGGAATGACAAATCGATCCGTTAAAGATTGCCGCGTCGGGCGCAAAGAATGCGCCCTCCTCGCAATGACAAATCTGGTGGGTTTTGCGGGGAAACGGAGCAATTTCCGGAATGAAACGTTTGAAAAACGGTGCGGAGTAGCACCGCGCAAAAAATAACCGCAAAAAATGCAAAACGTTCCAAGTTCTGTGTCATTGCGAGGAGCGCAGCGACGTGGCAATCTTAAAGCTTGAGGTATGGCATCCCGTGGCGAAGTACGGGAGTACGAAGCAAGAAGAAATCCCTATCACAAAAACATGAGATTCGCTGCGTCGTTTCGCTTTCTCTCTCTTCATTCCAAGGTTCTGTTTCGTTCCACTCAACCATAGTTCGTTACGGAATGACAAATCGATCCGTCAAAGATTGCCGCGTCGGGCGCACGCGCCCTCCTCGCAATGACAGAATCGGTAGCTTGATCGAAAATACGGAACGCAAAATCAAAGCTCTGGATTCCGTAAAATGTTTCTTATTTGTTGACTGATTTTGATGGTTCCTGACTTTTTTGACAGTCAGAGCGGCAGGTTTTTTGTAAAACCTGCCGCTTTCTCAACCAATCTGCCTGTCTTCAGCACGGGGCAACGCCGGATTCGCCGGTCAGTGCGCCGATGCTTCTCAGCTTCGCCAGCACCGTGTCCACGTCCGCCGCCATTACCTCGCGCGGCGCGTCGAATTCCCGGCACATTGCATCCAGAATCGCCTCGCGCGACGTCTCGGCTCTGAGCCGGTCGACGATGAACGCGGCGGTTGCGTTGCTGCGCACGAAGCCGGGAAAGGCGCCGCCGGTCTCCACGAGCAGCTGCTCACCGTCCAGCTCCTGCGTGACAAAGGTATCCTTGAGTCTCATCTTTCGAGCCGTCCTTTCCGGAGTCGGGTTTTGCAAAGGGGGCAGCTCCGTATGCCGGGGCTGCCCCTTAGGGAACCTCTGAATCAATCAGCTGCGGCGCTCAGCGGGTCTTTTGCCCCAACTTATCGGTTTGAAAATCTTGAAATACACAAAGTATTCCTGCGATTTCCAAACCTCAATTTGGAAACAAAATCCCTCGCTGACCGCTCTTGCGATTTAATCAGAGCTTCCTTAGATCGATCATTCTGCCCAGATGCAGCCGTCGGATTCCTCAGTGGGAACGCTTTCGTAATCTGCGCCGGTGCAGATCTTGATTATTTCGTTCGAGGCGGTGAGAATATCCACGGCATCAAATTCAACGATCTCCATCTCGGCCTTTTCATATTTCTTCATGCATCTGAAACCTCCTTTTTCAAATATTATTTGAAACGGTATATATTCCGTAACAAATCATCAACAGACCTGCGGCGGCTCCCCTTCGTCGGTCTCTTTTTTCAGCCACGCCTCGTAGGTGCTTTGCATCGCACGCAGCGTGTCCGCCCGCAAACGCGCGCGCGTTTGCGCGAGACACTCGGCCTGCTCACTGCACTGCTTCAGCCGGATGCACTCCGGGTAGAAGAAGCAGCGCTCGCAGTCCGCCAGCGGCGGACGCTCCGCCGCGAAATCCCGCAGCACGGCTCCGTCGAGCGTGGGGCGGTCGAGGTTGCCGACGAAGTGATCCTCGCTGTACTGCTCGCACAGCCCAAGCTCGCCGTTCGGCAGGACGGTGAGCGCGCCGCCGCTGTCGGCCATGCAGCGGTGGGTGGGGAGCGACTGGCGCAGGGTGTGCCTGCCGGAAAGACCGAGCGCCGCCAGCCGCTCCTGAAGCGCCTGCTGTTTTCGGCAGAGCAGGTCGCGCTCTTCGGCTGTGCGGCTGCGCCGCGCGCTGCCCGTGTGCGAATAGAGCGCGTGGGTGTAGACCGTCAGCCCCTTGCTGCCGCCGAAGCGCTCGTGCAGCCGGTCTGCCAGCAACAGAAGGTCGTCGGCGTTGTGCAGGTCGATGTTCAGGCGAAGCTTCACCGAGATCCCGGCGTTCAGCAGACGCCCGACGTTGTCCGTGACGACGCGATAGGGGCTTCTGCCGTCGCGATAGACAAAGGCCTTGCTGCGGTTATAGACCGTCTCGGTGCCGTCGAGCGTGATCTGAATGCGCCTGAGGCGCCATTGCGAGACGGCTTTTTGCACGAGCGCGTCGTCAAAGAGATAGGCGTTGGAGATCATGGTTGAGGAATATGCGACGCCCTTGGCGGCAAGCTCGGAGCAGATCGTGTCGATGGCGGCGCTGTTGCACAGCGGCTCGCCGCCGAACCAGTTTAGCTGCACCGACTCTCCGCCGCAGTGCCCGGCGATATAGGCCGCCGTTTTGCGGGCGACCGCCTCGCTCATGGGGATGCGCGAGCGCCCCAGCTCATAGCAGTAAAAGCAGCGGGCGTTGCAGTCCGTGGTGGGGAAGATCGTATAACTTGTGATATGCTGCGGCCTTTTGCGCATGGTCTTGAGGACAAAGCGCACGCGGTCGGCATAGCTCCGGTCGTTCAGCGTCTGCGGCACGCGGAACCAGCCGCTGCACAGGGCGCTGACCGCATCCGGCGCGGCGAATTCCTCCGGCGAGAGCAGGAGCAGCGCCCGCGTCAGTGTGTGAAAAGCCAGCACACCGCCCTCCACCGGGCAGGTGAGCACATAGGTCATCCAGCGCAGGCCGCCCTCTGCGGGTCTGGCCGCGCCGAGAATTTTCAGAACGCTGCCGGACGGCGGCAAAACGATTTGCATGAAAGTTCCTCCCCGGAGACCGCCGTCGGCTGTTCTGTGCCCGCATGGCGCTGTCAGTCCTGCCGGTCGGCGCGATCCTGCTTTCTCCTTGCCAGCGCCAGCAGACCGTTTTTGGCCGCCTCGATCTGCGGATCGAACAGGGCGCGCTCGGCAAAGATCATATAGTTGTTGATCGCAAGGATCGACAGATGCACAAACGGCTCGACCTCGGACTCGCTGCAACCGAGAAGCCGCGCGATCCTGCGTGTGTAGTAGGGATACCGCGCCGCAAGGCGGACAAGGGACGGCTTCACCTTTTCTCCGTATTCCTGCGAGACGCAAACGCTGACCAGAAAGCGCATGGTCGGCGACATTTGATCCGCCATGGAGCCGAGATGCTCCATCATGTGCCGGATGTCGTTGAGATCCTCAAACACGACGTCAAGCGCAGCCTGCTCGATCCGGTTGATCGCCTCTTCGGCGCAGGCAAGCACGATTTCATCCTTGCTGGTGAAATAATAATAAATTCCGCCGTTCTGGAGCTGCACTGCCGAGCAAAGCTCCTTTGTCGTTACGGCGGTCAGACCCTTTTCAATCAGGCAATCCAGGCAGAGGCTAAGCAGCTCGCGCCGCTTTTTGATCTTTTTCTCTTCGCTCAAGCTTTGTCCTCCGTTCTTTTCGGGCATAGGCGGTATTATCAATATACCACACTTTATAAAATAAATCAAGCGCACGCTTGATTTATTTGGCAACCGCCTGCGGCTGCCGGTCAGGGTGCGCCGAAATCGACGGGCGACCGGACTGCGCGCTCTTGCACGCAGCCCGGTCGCCCGGTATGTCTCAGACGATATTTTGTGCTGTTCCGCGCGCTCAGTTCTCCTTGCTGAAGGCGACGATGATGCGGCGGTGCGGCTCGGTGCCGGTGGAGAAGGTGGTCACGCCGGGATAATCCTGAAGCGCGGCGTGGATCACGTGGCGCTCATAGGCGTTCATCGGCTCAAGCGTGAAGTTGCGGCGGTATTTGACAGCCTTGGCGGCCATCTTGTTGGCAAGCTGGCGCAGGGAGTCCTCGCGCTTCTGGCGATAGCCGCCGGCGTCGACGCTGATGCGCAGGCGCTTCTCGCGGTCGCGGTTGACGGCGTAGCCGGTGAGGTACTGAATGGCGTCGAGCGTGTCGCCGCGGCGGCCGATCAGCAGGCCGGTGTCGCCGCCGACGAGGTCGGCACGGTAGCTCTCTTCATCGAGCTGATAGGCGTGCGGCACGGCCTCGGAGCCCATGTGCTCCAGCAGCCCCTTGAGGAACTGCTCGATCGCCTCCTCCACGCTGCCGGGAGCGGCCGGGGCGTAGGTCTTCGGCTCGACCGGCTGGGTCTGCTTCGGCTCACGCGGCTCACGCGGCTCCTTGGGCGCCTTGGGGGCGTTCTGGCGCTGCGGCTTGGCCGGGCGCTCGTTGTTCTTCTTTTCCGGACGGTCGGCCTTCTTGGCCGGGGCGTCCTTTCTGCCCTCTGCGGACTTTTTCGGCTGCTCGACCGGCTTCTTGCCGGGGCGGGAGATCACGCTCGGCGTCAGGTCGGGGCGCTCCTTCGGCTTGGCCGAGCGGGAGGCGGAGGACAGCGCGGTGCGCGGGGCGGCCGGGGCGACCGGCTCATCCGGCACCTCATAGGTCACCTTGACCTCCGCCGGGGAGGCGCCGATGCCCAGGAAGCCGGAGCGAGCGTTTTTGAGGACCTCGACGGAAACACTGTCGCGGTCAAGCTTCAGCTTTTGCAGCGCCGCTTCAATGGCAAGCTCGATGGTCTTGCCGGTGCTGACGATGAATTTTTCCATAATTACTCCTTCAAACAATGCTGGCGGAACGGAGCTTATTCCTCCGATTCCCCGTCATAGCGGTCGGCGACATAGGCGCGGCCGCGTGCGTAGGGACGGTTTTCCTCTCCGCCGGGGTTAGTGCGCGGCTCGGGCAGCGGTTCGCCCTTTTCGGCGCGCTTTTTGGCCTCGTATTCCTTTGCGGCGGCGTCGCGCTCCTGCCGGTCGCGCAGCTGCTGCTTCTTTTTGCTGGTGTTTTCGGTGATGCCGTCGGGATTCGCGGCGCGCTTCGCGGCGCGGATGCGCTCCTTTTCGGCGTTTTCCTCGGCGAGGGCGGCGGCCTTCTGGCGCTTGATCTCGTCTTCGGCGTCATAGATCTTGCGATAATGCTTCGTGAGGAAATAGTCCTGCACGATGCCGAGAATGGACTGCGCGATCCAGTAGATCGACAGGCCAAGCGGCATGATATAGCCGAACACCACGGAGACGAGCGGCATCATGAAGGTCATGGCCTTGCCGGTCTGTGCGGCGGCAGCCGAGGCGTCGTCGCGATTGCCCTTGTCATCTGTGATGACGGTGTCGTTCGTTTTCTGGCTGATGAACATGGACAGGTAGTTCAGTCCGCCGGAAACGATCGGGATCAGCAGACCGCCGAACTCACTCCAGCTCCGCATCGTCCAGAATTTACAGCTCGGCTGTTCGCCGAGGTTGATGCCGAGGAAATTAAAATTGATGGATTTGACGTTTTCGACAATGCCCTTGCCGTAGGTCGCCATGTCGGCGGCGGCGGTGTATTGCCAGTAGGCGTCGACCTTCTTCACGTCAATGTCCTTCGCGGCGGCGAAGGCGGCCTTGACGCTCTCAACCTGCGAATCGGTGAGATGCAGCAGGTATTGCAGCGGCTCGCGGATGACGTTGTAGAGCGGGAAGAGGATCAGCAGCGGGAGCAGCGACCAAAGGCAGCCGCCCATCATGCTGACGCCCTCGTCCTTGTAGAGCTGGTTGACCTCCTGCTGATATTTCTGCTTGTCGTCGCCGCAGGCCAGCTCGATCTGCTTGACCTTCGGCTGCAAACGGGAGGTCTTCATCATGCTCTTTTTCTGCTTCATGCTCAGCGGAAGCAGAATCACCTTGACGGCAAGGGAGAACAGGATGAGCGCGATACCGTAGTTATGGAAGAAGCCGTAGAAGAATTCCAACACATAACCGAACGGGATCTGAATGAATTTAAACATGAAAATTCTCCTCTTGTGGGTTGTAAACAGCGGAGCTGTTTACCGGTGGGATGTGGGTCACGGCACGGGGTCGTAATAATCGCCGTGATAAAAGGGGTTGCACCGCAGCAACCGCTTGAAGGTCAGCCAGCTTCCCTTGTATGCGCCGTATTTTTCAATGGCCTGCAGGCCGTATTCCGAGCAGGTGGGCGTGAACCGGCATTTGCCGGGAAGAGCAGGAGAGAGCCACCGCCGGTAAAAACGGATCAGAGCCAGCAAAACGCGCTTCACTGCGCCTGCTCCGTCAGGGACAGACGCCGCGCAAGCTGCAAAAACGCCTGCTCCAGCGCGGAGAATTCCGCGTCGACCGACGCGCTTCGCGCCACGACGACCAGATCGACGCCCGGCTTGAACTCCGCTTCGTGCAGGCGGTAGATCTCGCGCAGACGGCGGCGCACACGGTTGCGCACAACGGCGTGCCCCAGCTTGGTGCTCACGGTGAAGCCGAGGCGGCTCTGCTTCGAGCCGTTCGGACGGCAATAGAACACCAGATAGCGGTTGGCGGCGGAATTGCCCCGGTGGTAAAGACGCCGGAAAACGTGATTCTCTTTGAGCGAAACGGTGTGCAGCATGGCGTCTCCTTCGGAAAAACGTGCAATGCAAAAAGGCGAACAGAGAAGCAGCTCTCCGTTCGCCCACGGTTGACATTCAGCAGTATGGTGCGGTCACGGTTCCTCAGGCGGACAGGACAGCTCTGCCTTTAGCACGGCGGCGGGCAAGGACCTTGCGGCCGTTGGCGGTAGCCATTCTCTTGCGGAATCCATGAACCTTAGCGCGGTGACGCTTTCTGGGTTGATAGGTACGCAGCATCTCGTGTACACCTCCTGTAAGAATATGCTCAACAGTCCGAAGACCGCAGCAATCAAAAATCGTTGCACATAGTCGTGCGAATGCTATTATAGCGTAAACCTGTATGGAAAGTCAACTGAAATTTTCAAACTTTTTCTCTTTTTTCGCGCAGCGGGAGAAAAAATGCGGCGCACGGGGATGCACTTCCGGACGGAGCGAGGCACGAAGCCGGCTTCGGCGGGCGAAACGAGGCTATTTGAGCAGCCACGGATAATCTCTCCGGCAGTCCACGATCCAATCGATGTAAACCGTATCATCCCGGATCTGATAGAGCACCAGAAACCAGTTTTTGACATACAGCTTGTGATACTTGCAGGGCGGAATGAACGGCGCTTCAAAGAAGGGGTAGCGCTGCGGGAGCGCCTCCAGCGAGCGAAATTCCGCCAGAAATCGCTGCTTCAGCTCCGCTGCGGCGCTTTTGCTGACCCGCGCGAGGAAACGGATATGCTGCGCGAGGAGCTGTCTGGCGCGATCGGAAATGATGACCGTGTAGTTCATGCGTCATTCCTCATTCAGAACGGCGTCCAGAAAACGATCCAACTCGTCGATGGTGCTGCCGACTCGCCCGGCGAGCCGATCCTCCTCGACAGAGAGCAATTGCTCTCTGAGTGTCAGCATTTTTTCACGTCGGTCAAAGCTCTCGATGTCCATGACGACCAGATCGCCCTCCCCATTTTTGGTCAGATACACGGGGGCGTGCGTCCCACGGCAAAGCTCTGCGATCTCGTTATAGTTCTGCCGGATGGCTGCGGAGGGACGGATGTTCATAGAATGACCTCCTTATAGCGGAATTCTAATATTATTATAGACGAATTCGGCTATTATGTCAAGCGCGCCATGGGCAATTCAGCCCATGGCGCGATTTTATGGCGCGAGACGCCGTGCGGGTCGGCGTGCTTTATGCGGCGCGCAGCATCCGGTCGATCAGGATGCCGTAGCCCGTGGCGGGGTCGTCGAGCAGGACGTGCGTGACCGCGCCGACGAGCTTGCCGTCCTGCAGGATCGGGCTGCCGCTCATGCCCTGCACGATGCCGCCGGTCTGCTCGAGCAGCGCCGGATCCGTGACCTCGATGAGCAGATTTTTCTGCGCAGCGCGCGCGTTGACCGAGCGGATGCGGACGGTGAACTCCTCGACCTCCGAGCCGCGCACGTTCGAGCGGATGACCGCCTCGCCGATATGCGCCGTGCCGGTCTGCACCGCTTGGCCGTCCGGCGCGTCCATCGTGCCGAAGACGCCCTGCGGCGTGTTTTCCGAAATCTCGCCGCGGACGCAGCCGCCTGCGACTGCGCCGTGGAGCGTCCCGGCCGCGCCGTCCTGCCCGCGCACGACCGAGACGACCTCCGACTCCAGCGCCGTGCCCTCCTTCAGCGGGAGCAGCGCGCCGCCCTCGCTGACGCCGTGGCCGAGTGCGGCAAACGTGCCGCTGTCCGGCTCATAATATGTCACCGTGCCGATGCCGGTCAGACGGTCGCGCAGATAAAGCCCGAGCTGCCAGCCTGTCTCCGCCTGCACGGGTGCGAGGCGGACGTCCTTTGTCTCGCCCTCGCGGCGCACCGTCAGGCGCAGGGGCTTGCCCTCGCTCGCCGCCACGGCCGCCAGCACCTCGGTCACGCCGCCGACCGGGCGGCCGTCCACCGCCGTGATGACGTCGCCGCATTCCAGCCCGGCGCGCTTCGGCTCGTCGCGCGAAAACGACACGATCGCGGCGCCGTCGACCGTCAGCGACAGGCCGATCGTCCCGCCGCCGGGGATCACCGTCGCCGCCGACGCCGCGCCGCAGAGCAGCAGGAGCGTCAGCAAAAATAAGATGATTTTTTTCATGTTTCTTCCTCACTTGCCCTCAAAATATCGCTTCGGTAGCTACTATTTCACGCTTTTTGTCGAACTTGCGTCCCAATTTCTCTCCGAATTGGATAAACAAAAACTTCCCTCGCCCGAATGACGCGTGTTTGCGCCGACCGGGCAGGGAAGTTTTGCAAAATTTGCTGAAAATTATACTGCAATCGAATCAAAGACGGCTTTTTGAGCACCGGCTGCATCAGGTGCGCATACAGAATTCATAGAGCGGCAGCCACGCCCGCAGGACGCGGCAGACCTCGCCGGCCAGCTCCGGCGAGAACAGCAGGTCGTCCGGCGCGCGCTCAACGATTGCGATGAAATTTTTCAGAGAAAAATAGGGCGTCAGGCGCTCGTCGGGGCAGGGCTTCGGACGCTTGTAGCGGTCGCCGCCGAGCTTTGCGCCGCTCTCGCGCTCGGCGCGGGTGACCAGACGCAGAAATTCCTCCGGCCGCTCGAGCATCCGGCGGCGCAGCGCGTCCATCTGCGAGGCGCGGGCGCACGCGAGCAGGAAGCCGAAGCGGTAGCCCTCCGGATTGATGTCGAAGCAGAGCAGCGGCGACTCGAGCACCGCGCCGTGGCCGTCCTGCTCGAGATGAAACCAGAGACTGTCCTTATAATAGGTGGACGGGTGCATCCGCATGTCGCGATAGATGCGCGAAAGGTGCATCCGCAGCTCCGGTACGTCCGAAAAATGCGCCGCGACCGCCGCCGAAAGTGCCTTCATCGGCTCGTAAAGCGTGCGCTGATACTGCTCCTTGTGCGCCGCGAACCACTCGCGGTTGTTGTTGAATCGAATGCCCCAGAGAAAATCGATCGTCTCGGGGGAAAAGCCTTGAAGCATTGTTTTTCCTTTCTGTTCGGTGGGCAAGAGTCCTTTCTGTGGCAACACCGCGCAATTGCGTCGGTGCGCTTCGCCGGATCTGCCTGCCGAATTGTGCTGCTCTATAGTATATCCCGGTGTGTCGGAATTTGCAAGCGCGGCGGCGCGAAAATTTTTTGAAAAAAACAGGCGCGCGGGGCTTGACAAACGCAGAGGGGCGTGCTATTCTATAATCACAGTTGAGCAAGTGTTCAATTGAACAATTTTCAAAACAAGGAGGCTGCCCATGGAGCATCGAAAACCCACAGAGGAAGAGCTGTTCGACATGGCCGAGCTGTTCAAGGTGTTCGGCGATTCGACGCGCATCCGCATTCTTTATGAGATGTTTGACCGAGAATGCAGCGTTTCCGAGCTGAGCGAGGCGCTGGGCATGAGCCTCTCGGCGATCTCGCATCAGCTCCGGCTGCTGAAGCAGTCGAAGCTGGTCAAATGCCGCCGCGACGGCAGAATGGCGTATTATGACCTTGCCGACGACCATGTGAAAACGATCATCGGCATGGCGCAAGAGCATATTGAGGAGTGATTCTGACATGAAAAAGAGCTACAAGCTGAAGGATCTGGACTGCGCGAACTGCGCGGCGAAAATGGAGCGCGCGATCAACAAGTTGCCGCAGATCGAGGCGGCGACCGTGAGCTTTATGACCCAGCGCATGACGCTGACCTTTGCCGACGGCGCCGACGAGGCGGCGGTGCTGGCGGCGGTCAAAAAGACCATCGCGCGCGTCGAGCCGGACTGCGAGGTCCTCGCATGACACGCGGACAAAAGCGGACGCTCGGACGCATCATCGGCGCCCTTGCGTTATTCGCGATCGGCCTTGTACTCGGCGGCGACCGCTGCGGCGGCTGGCTCAAAGCCGGGTTCATGCTGGCGGCGTGGCTGCTGGCCGGATATGACGTCCTCTGGGACGCGATCCGCGGCATTCTGCGCGGTCAGGTCTTCGATGAAAACTTTTTGATGGCGCTGGCGACGGTCTGCGCCATTGCGATGAAGGACTGGGGCGAGGCTGCGGCGGTCATGATCTTTTTCCAGATCGGCGAGCTGTTCGAGCAGATCGCCGTCGAGCGCTCCCGCAAGTCCATTTCCTCGCTGACGGAGCTGCGCCCCGACTTCGCCGTCGTGCTGCGCGACGGCAAGGAAACGCGCGTTGACCCCGAGGAGGTCTCCGAGGGCGACATTCTGGTCGTGCGTCCCGGCGAACGCATTGCCGTCGACGGCGTGGTCGTGAGCGGCGAGGGCGCGCTCGACACCGCGAGCGTGACCGGCGAATCGATGCCTGCGGACGTCGCGCCCGGCAGCGCGGTCGTCTCCGGCAGCGTGAATCTGAGCGGCGTGCTGCAGATCCGTGCCGAGAGCGCCTATGAGCATTCCACCGTCGCGCGCATTCTGACGCTCGTGGAGAACGCGGAGGAGAAGAAGTCCGCCTCCGAGCGCCTCATCACCCGGTTTGCGAAATATTACACGCCGTCCGTCATCGGCGCGGCCGTCCTGCTGGCGGCGATCCCGCCGATCTTCTTCGGGCAGCCCTTTTCCGAGTGGCTGACCCGCGCACTGACCTTCCTTGTCATCTCCTGCCCGTGCGCGCTCGTGATCTCGGTGCCGCTGGCCTTCTTCTCCGGCATGGGTGCTGCTGCGCGGCTCGGCGTCGTCGTCAAGGGCGGCGGCACGATGGAGCAGCTTGCCAAGCTGGACACCGTGGTCTTTGACAAGACCGGCACGCTGACCGAGGGCGAATTCTCCGTGCAGAGCATCGTCTGCTTCGAGGGCACGGAGGCCGGGCTGCTGCGCGTCGCGGCGCTCTGCGAGGGACATTCCAACCACCCGCTTGCCTCCGCCGTCCAAAAGGCCTGCCCCGATCCGAAGGGGACGGTCGAGAGCGTGCGCGAGGTGGCCGGAAACGGCATCACCGCGCTGATCGACGGCCGCGCGGCCGCAGTCGGCAACCTGCGCCTGATGGAGCGGCTCGGGCTTGTCCCGGCGCCGGTCGACGCGATCGGCACGGTGCTCTATGTCGCGCTGGACGGCAAATGCATCGGCGCGATCGTCGTCAGCGATACGCTGCGCGAGGGCGCGGCCGAGACGATCGAGCAGCTGCACAACATGGGCGTCAGGCACACGGTCATGCTGACCGGCGACCGCGAGGAGACCGCGCGGCACTATGCCAAGAGGCTCGGCCTCGCGGAATACCGCGCGAAGCTCCTGCCGCAGGATAAGGTCACGGCGGTCGAGGGACTGCTCGGCAGCTGCGGCAAGAACCGGACGCTGGCCTTTGTCGGCGACGGCGTGAACGACGCGCCGGTGCTGACGGCGGCGGACGCGGGCATCGCCATGGGCGGCATCGGCTCGGACGCGGCCGTGGAGGCGGCGGACGCCGTTCTGCTCAACGACGATCTGACGCGCATCCCCCTGCTGCTGAGGATCTCGCGCAAGACCTGCGGCATTGCCAAGCAGAACATCGCCTTTGCGCTGGCGGTCAAGGCGGCCTGCCTCGTGCTCGGCGCGCTGGGCTATGCGCCGATGTGGCTGGCGATCTTCGCCGATGTCGGCGTCGCCGTGCTGGCGATCCTGAATTCCTTCCGCGCGCTGCGCGTCAGGCAGGACTGATCCATAATATATAATAATAAAGGAAACGCCTGCGGGTCGGCTGACCCGCAGGCGTTGTGTTTTCAGGATTTTTTGACGGCCGGGGAGAAGGTGAAGTCGAATTTCATCTCCAGCGCGGTGAAAAGCTTTTGCAGAACGGCGTTGGCCGTCTTGCGCATGTCGAGCTGCGCAAGAAACGCCAGCGCCTGCTCCTGCTCGGCCTGCGGCACGGAGAACGCGCCGAGCGTCATGCGCAGGAAGCATTCCAGCTTGCGCTCGAGCGTGAAATAAATGTCGCAGGGGCGCGACATATAGCCGCGCATGATGCCCGCCGTGCCGATCTCCAGCTCGTAAAAGTCGCTCTCGCTGCGCTCGGGCAGGTAAGCGCCGAACAGATGATAAAGCTTCGGCGTCATATTTTCGTAAATATACGCCGCAATTGCCGGCTGCGCGTAAGCCTCCATATAGACCTCGCGGATATTCTCGTTCAGCTCGGCGATCGTGAGCTGAATCGCCGTCTCCACCGCGTAAAGCATCACCGGCGGCAGCTTCGCGGCGATCTCGCCGGCAATGGCGAACTGGTTGCCGAACATGAATTCGGTCAGATCCATCAGGACGCCGTCCTTGGTGCGGAAAATATTGTGGAACGTGCTGCTCGTCACGTCTGCCTCCTGCAAGATCTCGGCCATTTTCGTCTCGCGGTAGCCCTTTTCAATAAACAGGCGCACGCAGACCGAGAGAATGCGCCGCCGGGCATCCGCACTGTCGTATCTTCTGGTGATCTTGATCACATCCTTTTTCTGAGTAATTGGTTTCTGTCTCAATTGTAACGGATTTTTCTGAAAAATGCAAGAGAATTTTTTCTGATCCGCCATTATGTGCCATGCTTCGCCGCGCAGGGAAGCCCGAAAAAACGCAGGACTGCGGATAGGCGCGCGGTTTTTCTTGGAAACCTCTGAATAAATCGTCTGCGGCTGGGTAGCGGATCTTTTGCCCCCAGTCTGCGGTTTGAAAAATGGGAAATACATACAGTATTCCTCCATTTTCCAAACCTTGCCTGAGAACAAAATCTCTCGTTACCAGCTCTTGCCGATTTAATCAGAGCTTCCCTTGACAAATTTCGCCGGATGCGCTAAAATGATTCACACAAATATGAAAAATATGATTTTCGGAGGGACGGATATGGCCTCAGGCAAGCATTTGCTGGGCAAGGTGCGCGGCCGCCACATCTTCGGCACGGTCAAGGTCGGCGAACGCGGCCAGATCGTCATCCCGCGCGACGCGCGGGCGCTGTTCGGCATCCGGCCGGGCGACACGCTGCTGATCCTCGGCGACGAGCGCAACGGGATCCTCATCACGCGGCCGGAGGTGCTCAGCGACGCGGCCGATCAGGTTTTCAACAGAATGGAGGAAGAGGAAACATGACAGAACAATATCTCCGCATGGGCGTTTCCCCTGCGGTCTATGACTACGGGCAGCGCGTGCTCGGGACGCTGCGCGGGCGCTTCGACGCGCTCGACGAGACGGCGGAATATAACCAGTGCAAGGTCATTGCCGCGATGCAGAAGCACCGCGTCAGCGCGGCTTGCTTCGCCGCGACCACGGGCTACGGCTATGACGACGTCGGCCGGGAGAATCTCGAGCGCGTCTATGCCGACGTGTTCGGCACCGAGGCCGCCCTTGTCCGCCCGCAGATCACCTGCGGCACGCACGCGCTGACGGTCGCGCTCTCGGCGAACCTGCTGCCCGGCGACGAGCTGCTCTCGCCGGTCGGCAGACCCTATGACACGCTCGAGGAGGTCATCGGCATCCGCCCGTCGGTCTGCTCGCTGAAGGAATACGGCGTGAGCTACCGGCAGGTCGACCTGCTGCCCGACGGCAGCTTCGACTATGACGCGATCGCCGCCGCCGTCACGGAAAAGACCAAGCTGGCCACCATTCAGCGCAGCAAGGGCTACGCCATGCGCCCGACCTTCTCCGTTCGGCAGATCGGCGAGCTGGTCGCCTTCCTCAAGCGCATCAAGCCGGACATCATCTGCATGGTCGACAATTGCTACGGCGAATTTGTCGAGAAGCTTGAGCCGAGCGACGTCGGCGCCGATCTGGTCGTCGGCAGCCTCATCAAGAATCCCGGCGGCGGCCTTGCGCCGATCGGCGGCTATATCTGCGGGCGGCGCGATTTGGTCGAGCGCTGCGCCTACCGGCTCTCCGCGCCCGGCTTAGGGCAGGAGGTCGGCGCGAACCTCGGCCTGATGCCCGCGTTTTATCAGGGGCTGTTCCTTGCCCCGACGGTCGTCAGCGGCGCGCTCAAGGGCGCGATCTTTGCGGCGAATCTCTATGAGCGCCTCGGCTTCCGCGTGCTCCCGAACGGCACGGAGGAGCGCCACGACATCATTCAGGCCGTCGAGCTGGGCAGCCGCGAGGGCATGATCGCCTTCTGCAAGGGCATTCAGGCCGCCGCGCCGGTCGACAGCTTCGCCGACCCGATGCCGTGGGACATGCCCGGCTATGACGATCAGGTCATCATGGCCGCCGGCACGTTCGTGCAGGGCTCGTCGATCGAGCTCTCGGCCGACGGGCCGATCCGCCCGCCCTACGCCGTCTATTTTCAGGGCGGCCTGACGTGGTATCATGCCAAGCTCGGCATCCTGCTCTCGCTGCAAAAGCTTGTGGAGGCGGGGCTGGCAAATCTTCCTGAGGAGGAACAGAAATGAACTGGTTTCTTGCATCTCTGATCGCGCTGCTCTTCTGGAGCGGCTCCGATCTCTTCTCTAAAATTGGCTGCTGCGGCGAAAAGGACAAGACCGCGCATCTGAAAATGGTCGTCGCCGTCGGCGTCGTGATGGGTCTGCACGCCGCTTATGAGATCTTCCTCGGCGGCGTCGAGATCTCCCTGCACGTCATCTGGACGTATCTGCCCGTCTCCCTGCTCTACATCGTCTCCATGGCCATCGGCTATGTCGGTCTGCGCTATATCGAGCTTTCCGTTTCGTCGCCGATCTGCAATTCCTCCGGCGCGCTGGTCGCCGTGCTGACCGTGATCTTCGGCGGCATGGCTGCCCTGCGCGAGCTTTCGCCGCTGGTGCTGGCGGCGGTCGTGCTGGTCTGCGTCGGCGTCGTCGGCCTCGGCGTGGTCGAATCCCGCGAGGATGACGAGCTGCGCGCGCGCCGTCAGGAGCACGCCAACCGCAAATACGCCAAGAGCTGGCTGGCCATTGCCCTGCCCGTGGGCTATTGCCTGCTCGATGCGGCCGGGACGTTCGCCGACTCGCTCGTTTTGCAGAAGCTCAACGAGGATTCCGCCAACGTCGCCTACGAGCTGACCTTCCTTGCGGCGGGCATCTGCTGCCTGATCTATCTGCTGATCCGCCGCGAAAAGTTCACGTTTAAGGAAGAGCTGCCGAAGTACATCGGCGCGACCTGCGAGACGGTCGGACAGTTCTTCTACATTCAGGCCATCGCCGACGAGGCGCACGTTATGTATTCCGCGCCGATCATCGCGGCCTACTGTGTGCTGTCCACCGTCTGGGGGCGCGTCTTCCTGCGCGAGAAGCTGTCCTGGAAGCACTATCTCATGATCGGTCTGACGGTCATCGGCATCGTCTTCCTCGGCATCTGCGACGTGTGATCTCCCATGCACCGGGCTTCGGCTCGGTGCATTTTGCATAATTTCCGGCAAGAAAACTGTGACATTCGCCAAAAATGAAGAAAGAGGATTGACAAATGCCGCCGTCGGCATTACGTTAATTCCGAATACCGGGGAAGCACCGCTTCCCCGAAAACGGAGGAATGCAGCATGAAGCAAAAGGTGACGGTTTTCGGCAGCGCGGTCGTCGATCTGATGGCGCGCACGCCGCATCTGCCCGCTCCGGGCGAGACGGTTCGGGGCAGTGTTTTCCGCCAAAGCTCCGGCGGCAAGGGCTTGAATCAGGCGGTCGCGGCCGGCAAGGCAGGCGGCGACGTGACCATGGTCATGAAGCTCGGGCGCGATTCCCTCGCCGAGGTGCCGCTGGCCGCAATGCGCGAGGCGGGTCTGCCGACCGACTATGTTTTTTATCACGACACCGCTTCGACCGGTGTCTCACTCATCAGCGTCGACGAGGGCACGAGCCAGAATGAGATCGTGATCGTCCCCGGCGCGTGCGCGACCTTCACCGCGCAGGACGTCGCCGCTGCGGCTGCACGGATCTGCGACTCTGCCTATCTGCTCCTGCAGCTCGAGATCAATCAGGACGCCAACGAGGCCGTCGCGCGGCTGGCGAAGGAGCACGGCGTGCGCGTGATCCTCAACACCGCGCCCTGCCAGCCCCTCAGCGACGAATTCCTCTCTGGGGTCTATCTGGTCACGCCGAACGAGGTCGAGGCCGAGGCGCTGACCGGCATCGCGGTCAAGGATCAGCAGAGCGCCGACCGCGCCGCGCAGGTGCTGTTTGCAAAGGGTGTGCAGAATGTGCTCATCACGCTGGGCAGCCGCGGGGTTTACCTGAACACCGAGGGGCGCTCGGAGATCATCCCGGCCTATCGCGTCAAGGCCGTCGACACCACCGGCGCGGGCGACGCCTTCAACGGCGGCCTGCTGACCGCGCTCTCCGAGGGCAAGTCGCTGCGCGAGGCCGCGCGCTTCGGCAACGCGCTTGCGGCGCTCTCCGTGCAGCGCATGGGTGCGGCGCCGTCCATGCCGACCCGCGCCGAGATCGAGGCCTTCCTCGCCGCGCACGGCGCATAGACGTCGGGAAGCGGGGAGGATCATCCGGTCGGAAAGAAAAAACGCATGAATTCGGAAATTTTTCTTGACAACAGCGCGCGGATGCTGTATTATAGTTGTCGCACAGCCGTGTGCTGCTGCTTGGACGATCGGCCTCACGGCCGCATCCGTCCCGACCGTGCGCTACTGTGGCTCAGTTGGTAGAGCAGCTGATTCGTAATCAGCAGGTCGCCGGTTCGAGTCCGGCCAGTAGCTCCAAAAAGACCCCGAAAACCATGTTTTCGGGGTCTTTTTGGTGCTGCTGATAGAAAGGACTCGAATCATTGCAATTGAAGACTTAAAAGACGTAAAACCGTCAGTGTCCGAGAAGCCTCTGAGCAAGCTGCCGGTGGCAGATTGCCGAATTTCCGCACATACAAACAGCCTAGTCCGGCCAAATTGATCCAAATCGACAGGAAAACCACACATTTGAGGAATTTTGAATCAAAAGTGCCAAAAATGTGCGAACAAACGCTGCGCAAATTGTTCGTTTGCGCGGCGCTTGTTGTTGTGAATTCTCATTTGTTAGTAACCCGTTCGTAACCGGAAAAGAAGTGAAAAAAGCGCAGCCGGGAAAACGTGAAGCGAAGCGACGCGGCAAGGCTGCGCAGTGAAATTTGCTCTTCGAGCAAGTAAAATATGCTGACGCATGTGAAATGCGGGTCTGTGCCCGCGTGAAATGGCGCTTCCGAGGAAGCACCGTGTCGGTGTCGCTCCGCGACAGATCAAAACATTCCGATTAAGAAACCGGTAGGTTTTTTCATAAAACCTGCCAGTTTTCTGTCATTGCGAGGAGGGCGCATTCTTTGCGCCCGACGCGGCAATCTTAAACGAAACGATTTGTCATCCCGTAACGAAATATGGTAGGGCGAAACGAAACAGAACCTTGGAAGGAAGAGAGGGGACGCGGAACGATGCAGCAATTCCCATGTTTTTTGTGACAGGGATTCCTTTTGCCTCGTGCTCCCGTGCTTCGCCACGGGATGCCATACCTTTGGCTTAAAGATTGCCACGGCCGCGCCGCGGCCTCGCAATGACACAAAATTGAGACGCTTTTCGGTATTTTTCACTCAAAAAGTGCCAAAAATGTGCGAATTAACACCACGCAAACGAACAATTTGCGTGGTGCTAATTTTTGCTGTTTTTCATTTGTTAGTAACCTGTTCGCAACCGGAAAAGAAGTGAAAAATGCGCAGGTGGGAAAACGTGAAGCGAAAAAGGATAACCGGGCAGGGCGGCGGGGCGTCCTGCATCGTCTTCCGGCAAGTTGAGCGGTGCAGGGAGTTTTTTTATTTGTTGCGGATCAGGTTCTTGATCGCTTCGGTTGTGCCAAAGCCTTTTGCCTTCTCTGCCTCAATGAGGGCAATCAGGTCAGCATCTTCCAGCTTGCGAAGGTTCAACGAGTAGGATTTATAAGTCTTATCGTTGTACCTCTATTTCACCTCTGTGCTGGTATGCGTTTTCCGCTTCGGCTTTTCCTGATTCTCTATTGACTTTCAGCCCCTTTCATGGTAAGATGTAAACAAGAGCGGCGACCGTTGCAGCGGTCACGGCTCA
>OIYG01000647.1_pt1 | contig 32203 bp, 30 predicted proteins | sample 1587861 | NCBI WGS metagenome assembly OIYG01 (sample SAMN03283272) | human gut metagenome | biome: human-associated habitat; material: feces | host: Homo sapiens | place: Peru | collected 2012 | reverse complement strand
AAATTTTCAAGGCTGCACCGCAAGGGACAAAGGACGATAAGCGCATCCACCCAACACAAAAGCCCATTGCGCTCTATGCGTGGATCTTCGCCAGATATGCAAAGCCAGGGGACAAAATTCTGGATACGCACCTCGGGAGCGGGAGCAGCCGGATCGCTGCATATGACGCAGGGCTGGATTTCGTGGGGTGTGAGATTGATAAGAATTACTACGCGGCGCAGGAGGAACGATTTGCTGCGCACGCAGCACAGCTATCTCTATTTATATAACGTATAAGGTGCTGGGGAACTATGGCAAAGAGACATAAACGCAGAAAATATACCGGGAACGTTTGCACGCAGATTGTATACACGGTGGCAGAGAATGCGGATCCAAAAACCAGCCGGCCCAAAAAGCCGAGATTTGAGACGCTGCAGGAGCGCGAGGACTTTAATGGCAAGATCTCTGCGGGGAAATTCGCCGACATTATCAATGCCAACTTCGGGCCGACGAGTCTGTACTCCACGCTGACGCTGGATGCGGACAACGAAGTACATACCGCGCAGGAGATGCGCGCAGTGCGGGACCGGTTTTACCGCCGGTTGGCGTACCATTTCCCGGAGGCCAAGATCGTGATTGTATATGGCCGTGGCAAATCCACCAACAGATTTCACCTGCACATGATCTCAGAAGGTATACCAGAGGACGAGATTGCCAGGCTGTGGCGGATGGGCAGCGTAATTGAGGTGCGGCACCTGCGCAAACACAACTACTACCTGGATAAAAACGGAAACAAGATTGACCACGGCCAGGATTACACGGCTCTGGCCAACTATCTGCACAGCCACTGGCGTAAGGAATTTGGCGGGCACCGGTACAAGGCAAGTCGGAACTGCGTCCGGCCGGAGCCGGAGCCTGCGACGGAGGCGGTGCGCGAGTACAGCGTGGAGCGACCGCCGGTGGCGCCGCGGGGCTATGTGCTGGTGGAGGCAAGAGCCACGCAGTATGGGTATCTCTATTTTAAATATGTAATCCCGCCGGAGCGCGGACGAACGTAAACGGAAAGAACAGGGCAAGAAAAAGCGGACGGGCAGCCGCTTACCTTAAGCCTTGTAAATGTGTAGCGTTTTGGAACGAAAACCGGAAGGAGGTGCTGGCGTGGGATTTCGAAAGCTCCGGGGCGTGAAACGGACATACAACGTGCAGGGGGAGATCTACTTCCGATGCAGGAATTACACAAAGCAGGATGCAGCGACAAAGCAGAAGATACTCCGGCTCGTTGGCGAAGTCGCGGAGCCGGAGTATCAGAAGGCATTATTGGAGTATCTGCGGGGAGACAGCGTGCAGGATGTAGCCATGCGGCACTGCTGTTCAGAAAGCCAGCTTTATAAGCTGCGGAAGAATTTCTACGAGAAATGGTGAAAATAGGCACATGCAGTGGGGGCATGTGCCTGATTGGGCTGCAGAAAAGGTGACACGGGGATACACGCGCGGGGGCGCGAATTACATTACGCGGCTGCTGCCGGAAGGCAGGGGCCGATTTTTTATGCGCTGACGCAGAAGCGGGAAAAAGTGTGTGGTAACTGACGCAGGAAAGGATGGACAATAAAGGCAAAGGAGGTGGCGGCATGGCGACGCCAGGGAGAAAGGCATACCCACAGGCCAGCGGGTTTCTTGCGGCCTGCCGCCGGTACGTCAAATCCATCAGCTACATGCAGAAGGTGGTACAAAAGGTGCCGGAGATGCAGCCGGACGAAAAGAGCGGCGTAGAGATTCCCGTGACAGACGGCTGGGGGCACATCGTATACCGGGAGGAGCCGGTATATGCAGAGAACGGAAAACCGGCAGAGGTGCGCGCATGGGTGGAGGCCCCGAGCGTGACGGGCTGCTGCCTGTTCCTCGGAATCTCCCGGCAGGCATGGAGCGAGTATGCCAAGCAGGCTGGATACCAAGATGCAGTGCAATGGATCCGCATGCTGGTAGAGCAGTACAACATCCAGCAGCTGAGCGGGAAAGGTGCTGCCGGGGCAAAATTCACACTGGAGCACAATTTTGGATGGAAGGAGCGGCACGAAGTCAGCCTAGACGAAAAGACGACAAAGGCCGTGACAGCGGCGGGATTATCGCCGGAGGAAAAGCGGGAAATGATCCTGACCATGCTGCGGGAGAGCGGGAACGATGCGGGCGGATGATCTGGATCTGCAGCTGCAGGTTGTGCAGTGGTGGCGGGAGCTGAAAGCGTCGACAAACGAGGCTTTTTTCGATCTGTATTTCGATCATCACCGATTCCTTGTGCTCAAAGGAGGAGGAGGCTCCGGGAAATCCATTTTTGCCGGGCGAAAGATCCTGGAGCGGGCAACAACGCAGGCAGGACACCGGTTCCTTGTGTGCCGGAAGGTTGCCAAGACGCTGCGGGAAAGCTGCTTCAAGCAGCTGGTGGATCAGACGCTGGAATACTACCCGGAGAGCGGGTACAAGGTGAATAAGTCGGACATGCTGATTTCCTTCGCCAACGGTTCGGAGATCATCTTTGCCGGGCTGGACGATGTGGAAAAGCTGAAATCCATCTTCAACATTACGGGAATCTGGATTGAAGAAGCCAGCGAGGTCAGCCAGGACGACTTTGACCAGCTGGATATCCGTCTACGCGGCAAGGAGGTGGGATATCAGCAGATTATCTTATCCTTCAACCCCATCAGCATCAACCACTGGATCAAGAAGCGCTTTTTTGATCGGGCGGATGCACTGGCGCTGACGAGCGAAACGACATACAAGGACAACCGGTTCCTGCCGGAGAAGAACCGGCAGACGCTGGAGAACTTCAAGGAGACGAACCCGTACTACTACGAGGTGTACTGCCTGGGGCACTGGGGCGTGGTTGGCAAGACGGTGTTTGATGCAAAACGCGTCCAGACGCGGATTGACGAGCTGCAGGAACTGCCAGCGCCGGAGCGGTACGGATTCCAAATCACATGGCGAAGCGCGGAGCTGCACGACAGGATTACAGACTGGCAGCTGCAGAAGGAAGATGGCGGAAGTCTGCGGATCTGGCGGGAGCCGGAGAAGCGCAGGCCGTATGTTATCGGCGCAGACACGGCGGGCGAAGGCTCCGATTTCTTTGTTGCGCAGGTGCTGGACAACATCACCGGTGAGCAGGTGGCGGTGCTACGGCAGGAGATGGACGAGGACGAATTTGCCTGGCAGCTGTACTGCCTGGGCAAGCTCTACAACAATGCGCTGATTGCCGTGGAAGTCAACTTCTCCACGCATCCGGAAAAGGAACTGGAACGGCTGGGCTACACGCACCTGTTTGTGCGGGAGCGGATAGACAGCTACACGGGGAAGAACGTGGAGGCGTTTGGCTTCAAGACGGACAGCATATCGCGCCCGCTTGTGCTTGGAGAACTGGTGGGCATTGTGCGGGAGCACGTGGAGCTGTTCAAAGATCCGGTGACGCTGGACGAAATGCTCACCTTCGTCCGGAACGAGAAGGGACGGGCGGAGGCGGCACTCAACGCGCACGACGACTGCGTACTATCGGCTGCGATTGCGCACCACGCGCGCAGCCAGCAGCGGTTCACGCTGGAGGCAGAGGAAGAAGAAACCAGGGCGTGGACAAAGGATCAATGGGAGGACTACAACGCGGCTTCCCGTGAGGAACGGGAACTGCTGCTGAGACTATGGGGCAAACCAGAATAGGGAGGAAACTATGAAAAAAATGACAGAGCAGGACAAAAGCAAGCTTGCCATGTGGCAGGATCGGCTGCGGGTGAACGAGGGGGCCTGGAACGTATTCCAGGAGAAATTTGACGAGCGGGACAGGATCTACCGCGGGCAGCACGAGCTGCGCAACACCGTATCCATGCCCAGAAACTCACCGAAGGAGACGAACCACTGCTACAACATCGTATCGGAGAACATTGAGTCCGAAGTGGACAGCACGATTCCCATGCCGAAGGTTACGCCGCGCCGGAAAGCGGATGAATGGCGGGCACGGATCATAGAGGATATGCTGCGAAATGAGATTGACAGGATCCCGATGGAGGAAATTAACGACGCCATGGAGCGCATTGTGCCGGTGCAGGGCGGCGCGTTCTATCTGCTGGAATGGGATAACCGGGAGATCCACGGAGACAGGATTGGTGAGAATGTGGTGACAGCGATTCATCCGAAGGAATTTGTCCCCCAGGACGGCGTGTTCACCGGAATTGAGGACATGGACTACTTTTTCCTCAAGCTGCCGCAGACGAAGCAGTACATCCGGGACAAATACGGCGTGGATGTGGAATACGCGCAGGAGACGGAGCCGGAGATCAAGGCCACGGACGCCAGCACGGCAGAGGACATGGTGACGCAGTATGTGGCGTATTACCGCAACGACCGCGGCGGAATCGGCGTATACAGCTGGGTCTGCGACACGGTGCTGGAGGACATTGAGGACTACCAGGCCAGGCGCCGGAGGCACTGCAAACGGTGCGGCGCGGCAGAGGGAACCGGGAGCCGGATCATGCAAGATGGCAGCCAGCCGGAGAAGAAGGAGGAGAACGGCGTATGCCCGTACTGCGGGGGGACAGAATGGACAGACGAGGATGAAGCGTATGAGGACGTCTTTGAGCCGCGGCAGATGGGCGGCGAGGAAGGCCCTGTGGTTGGCGGGGCAAATCTGGCAGCGGACGAAAACGGGAATATCGTGATGCGGGCCACGGAGCGGGTGCCATATTACAAGCCGGACGTGTATCCGCTGGTGCTGCAGCGCAACATCTCCGTATTCGGCCAGCTGCTGGGAGAGAGCGATGTGGACAAGATTGCAGATCAGCAGAACACCTTGAACCGGTTGGAGCAGAAGATCATCAACCGGATCTGCGAGGCAGGCAGCATCACCATTCTGCCGCCGGACACGAGTGTCACGGTAGACGAGAACGAGCACCGCGTGTACCGGTGCGAAAATGTGGCAAATGCCAACGCAATCCGCAATGTGGCGTTCACAGGGGATCTGCAGTATGAGCTGGCGTATCTGGCCCAGGTCTATGAGGAGGCGCGCCGGACACTGGGCATTACGGACAGTTTCCAGGGACGAAACGACACGACGGCCACGAGCGGCAAGGCAAAGGAGTTTGCGGCGTCGCAATCGGCAGGGCGGCTGGAAAGTAAGAGAATGCTCAAGCGGGCGGCATTTGCCCGGCTGTATGAGCTGATTTTCAAATTCAAGCTGGCGTATGCCGACGAGCCGCGGCCTGTGATTTCCAAGGACGACACAGGGGAAAACAAGTACGACTACTTTGACCGGCATGATTTTCTGGAGCAGACGGCAGACGGCGGATGGCGGTATGTGGATGATTTCATTTTCTCCACAGACGACGCGTCGGCGCTGGCAGTCAACCGGCAGAACATGTGGCAGGAGCTGACCAGCCAGCTGCAGGCGGGGGCCTTCGGCGACCCAACGAACCTGAACACGCTGATTTTGTACTGGACGAGCATGGAGCAGGAGCACTATCCGGGGGCCAGCGAAAAGAAACAGTACATCAAGGAGCAGCTGGCCGCGAAGCAGGAGGCTATGCAGCAGCAAGTGCTGCAGCAGGCCATGCTGCAGCAGACGGCCATGCAGACACAAAACACGGCGCCGGCGGCAGAGCCAGGGGCGATGCAATAACGAAAAGGCGCTTCGCCAGAGGGCGGGGCGCTTTTTCCTGACATGGGAAAGTGTGTGGTAACAGACACGCCGGAGCATGAAAATGGAAGAAGAAAACCGGAAAGGAGGAAATCTGATGGATAAGCCGAAGAACTACGACGTCAAGCATCAGGGCGCCCAGGTTGTGCGGGCTCCGAAAGAGCAGAGTTCGCCGAAGGGCACCACGACCGTGCAGCGCGGGACCGACCTCAGAGCCGGTAAGAACAAGAAGTAATTCCAGAAAAAACACTACCCAAGGAAAGGGGAAAAATCCAGATGGGTCTTAGTGAGCGAGAAGTTTATGAGGCATTCGGGCTTGAAATGCCGGAGAAAGCGGAAAGCGAGCCGGGCATGGCCAGCACGGCGGAGCAGACGCAGACCCGGCAGGAGGGTCAGGACGCAGGCGCAAACGAGCAGGAGGTCGCCGAACCTGCACAGGGAGCGGAATCCGCGGAGACTGGTGACGATCAGCAGCCGCAAACGCAGGAAAAAGCACAGCCGGAACAGCCGGACGCTATGCCGCCAGAGCAGCGCAGGCAGAATGCTGCCCGCCGCCGCAAGAAGGAGCTTGACGACGCGGTAAATGCGGCGATTGCCAAGGAACGGGCGGCAGCAGATGAACGGATGCAGGCGCTTTTGAAAAGCGCAGGGATTAAAAGCCCATACACCGGCGAAGTGATTTCCAGCGTGGAGGAGCTCAAAGAATATCTCGCAAGCGATAGGCAGAAGCGGATTGAGCGGGATCTCAAGGCAGGAAAGCTGACCATGGAGGCCCTGCAGGAGGCTGCGCGAACAGCGCTGCCGGAAAAGCAGGAGCCGAAGGAGGAACAGCCGGATCCGCAGCCGGAGGACGGCGCAGACACGGCGGTGTTCCAGACGCAGGTTCAGAGTGAGCTGGCAGAGATTGCAAAGCTCAATCCGAAGGTAAAGAGCATCAACGATATTCTGCAGATGGAGACGGGCCAGCGCTTCGCGCAGCTGGTTCAGAACAACGGTCTGAGCTTCCTTGACGCCTACAAGCTGGCGAACGAGGACGCAATCCGGCAGCAGACAGCGGCAGCCGCCGCACAGGCAGCAAAGACGGCAGCTGCGACCAAGCAGCACCTGCAGGCGTCGACCAAGCGCGGCGCAGGGGCGGTGACGGTGCCGACGGGGGAAATGCAGGTGTACCGGGCCCTGTTTCCGCATGCCTCCGATGCAGAGATCCAGAAGATGTACAACGACAGGATTGGAAAGCGAAAGGAGTAAACCATGGCAATTTTGCCTTACAAGTATGACGACGGACGTCACGACCCGTGGGAGATGCAGCCCATTGGCGCTGGCATTACCGCCGTTCTGGGCACCGGTATGGTGCTGACAAGCGGAAAGCTTGCAATTGCAGGCGCTACGGCTGTGCCGGAATACATCCTCATGACGAGTGTGGCGGCCTCCGTGGACGGCACGATGGTGCCGGTTATCCGCGTAAGCGCGGACACAGAGTATGAGACGCAGCTGAATGTGGCTTCGTCCGCTATCGCCATCGGCCAGAAATACACCACGACCGGCGCAAGCGACACGAAGCTGACGGCGACAACGGCCTCCGGCGTGGCGGAAGTGACCGGATACGACGGCAAGGCAGCGGGCGACAAGGTTCGTGTGCGGTTCAAGTAAGAGAGGGGAGAAAGTATGGCAGGTATTATCGTTTCTGAGGGCAGCGGCGAGGTCAATGCACTGTACGGCAACGTGCAGACACCCATCGCTTCATTCCTCATCAAGCGCGCAGAGGCACTGGAACAGGAGTCCATTGCCTCGAAGATCTTCAAGAAGCGCGCCTCGACACACTGGGCAGAGGGCTACCGCTCGCTGGTAGCCATGGACGACTTTGAGCCGACGCCGGAAAACGGCGCTTACCCCACCAATGATTTTGGTGAGGGCTTCGACCAGTCGATCCTGAACTACACATGGAAAAGCCAGTTCGCCATTTCGCAGGAGCTGATTGAAGATGGCAACATCATCAACCTGACGAAGCGGCCGGAGAACTTCATGACGGCCTATTACCGCACGCAGGAGCGCTTCTTCGCGAAAATGCTGGGCTCTGCGCTGCAGGGCGCAACCGAGATGAAGGTGAAGGCACAGGCATTCAATGCCAAGAGCGCGGACGGCAAGGCATTCTTCTCCAACGCGCACAAGGGCAAGAAGTCCGGCACGAAGCTGTGCAATGCGTACAAGAACGAATTCAGCGAGGAAGTGCTGGGCGAGATGGCAACGCGCATGCAGAACATGGAGGGCGACAACGGCGAGACGCTGGCGCTGACCCCGGACACCATCATCATTCCGAACATTGCTTCGCTCAAGAAGTCGGTATTCGGCGTGATTGGCTCGGAGCGGGAGCCGGGCACGGCAAACAACACCTACAACTACCAGGCGGGCAGCTGGACGGTGTATGTATGGCCGTACCTCAACCAGTTCATCGGCTCGATGGCAGCGCCGTTTATCCTGATGGACAGCAGCTACTGCGATACGGCGGACGTGGCAGTCTGGCAGGAGCGCGTGCCGCTGACGGTGCGCTCGACGCTCGATGACAACGACGCGAACGTCTGGAAGGGCAGAGCCCGCTTCGGCGGCGGCTTTGTGGACTTCCGCGGCATGATGGCTGGCGGCCTGTCCACCGGCGACGAGCTGTAAGGAGGCCGACATGGGACAGACAGTGCTTACCGACCTGAAGGTGGAAACACTGGAGGCCAAGAAAATCAAGAATACAGGTGCGGCGGCAGCAGCCGCACCGACGGCCAGCACCCCGGGCAGCAAGGGCGACCTGAAATGCACGGATGATGCAGCCTATATCTGTCTCGGCGGCAGCGGGAGCAGCTACGTGTGGAAACAGATTACGCTCGCAACCTGAGAGCGGGCAAAGACGATAGAGCGTCGGGAGGACCGGCGCTCTATTTTACTAGGAGGGAAGCATGGCACAGACATTAAAGCAGCTGCTGGAGTACGTGCGTGAGCTGCGGCCAGAACTGTCATTTTCGGAGGCAACACTCACACGGTGGGTGAATCATATAGAGGCGCAGCAGGCGTCGGAGATTCTGCTGCTGCACAAGGAAGATATTCCGCAGTACAACTATGAGACGGACGCGGACAAGCAGCTGATGGTGGATCATCCGCACGAGCGGATCTATGAGCTGTATCTGCTGACGCAGATCGACTGGTACGACCAGGAATTTAACCACTACAACGACGAGCTGGAGGAATTTAACCGGTGCTACGTGGACTACGCAAAGTGGGTAGCGCAGCACATTGACCCGGCATACGGGCATGCAGAGACCTTCGCTTATTATCTGAGCGCCTATGCCATTGCAGTCAAGCACGGGTACACCGGGACGGAGGAAGAATGGATCCGCAGCCTGCAGGGGCCAGCCGGCGAACCTGGCCCGCAGGGCGAACCGGGCAAGCCTGGCCCGCGCGGAGAGAGCGGCGTGTACGTTGGCAGCGGCAGCATGCCGGAGGACTGTAATGTGCAGGTGGATCCCGATGGAGAGGCCATTGACATTCAGGCAATCATAGACGAGGCGCTGCAGACGGCGCTGGAATCCGGAGCGTTCAAGGGCGAAAAGGGAGACGACGGCGCGTATGTGGTGAGCATGGAAAAGACTGCGCAGGCCGGGACAACATCAACGTACACGATCACAATGTCGGACGGGCAGACCTTCGACTTTGAGGTGACGGCGGTGCAGGGCGAGAAGGGCGACACCGGCGCGGAGGGCCCGCAGGGCGCGAAGGGCGATACCGGCGCGACCGGAACGACATACACGCCCAGCGTATCGGAAGAAGGGCTTCTCAGCTGGACGAATGACGGCGGAAAGGAGAACCCTGCGGCAGTCAACATCAAAGGCCAGCAGGGCGAGGCCGGCCCGCAGGGGGCGCAGGGCCCACAGGGCATCCGGGGCGAAAAGGGAGATACCGGCGAGCGGGGGCCGCGCGGGCTGCAGGGCGAAACCGGCCCGCAGGGTGAACAGGGCATCCAGGGCCCGAAGGGCGACACTGGCGAACAGGGCCCGCAGGGCATCCAGGGTGCAACCGGCGAAACCGGCCCGCAAGGCGCGACCGGCCCGAAGGGCGAGCAGGGAAAGCAGGGCATCCAGGGGCCGAAGGGCGAAACCGGTGAGCAGGGCCCACGCGGACTGCAGGGGGAAACCGGGCCGAAAGGGCCGCAGGGCCCGGCGGGCAATGACGGTGTGACGTTCACGCCGACGGTTTCTGCCGACGGTGTAATCAGCTGGATGAACGATGGAGGTAAAAACAATCCTGCGCCCGTCAGCATTAAGGGCCCGCAGGGCGAACGCGGCGCACAGGGCGCGCAGGGGCCGAAGGGTGAAACAGGCCAGGGCTTTATCGTCAAGGGTTATTATACGACGGCGGCAGCACTGCAGGCGGCAGTGACGAGCCCGGCGGCAGGCGACGCTTACGGCGTGGGCACGGCAGAACCGTATGATATCTACATCTGGGATGCGATAGGAAAGAAGTGGGTAAACAATGGCCCGCTGCAGGGCGCAAAGGGCGCAGACGGCAAGGATGGCACAACGTTTACCCCGTCTGTATCGACATCCGGGGATCTCAGCTGGACAAACGCGGACGGGAAAACGAACCCGGCGACGGTGAATATCCGGGGGCCGCAGGGCATCCAGGGCGAGAAGGGCGCAACGGGTGCAACCGGGCCGCAGGGCGAGCAGGGCATCCAGGGGCCGAAGGGCGAAACCGGCGAGCAGGGCCCACAGGGCAAGCAGGGCGCGACAGGCCTGCAGGGTGAAACTGGTCCGCGAGGCCCACAGGGAGAGAAAGGCGCGACCGGTGCGACGGGTACGACGTTCACCCCGGCGGTCTCCGCCGCTGGCGTGCTGAGCTGGACGAATGACGGCGGAAAAACAAACCCGGAATCCGTGAGTATCAAGGGCCCAAAGGGAGACCAGGGCGATACCGGCCCACAGGGCCCACAGGGCAAGCAGGGCGCAACAGGCCCACAGGGTGAAACCGGCCCGCAGGGGCCACAGGGAGAGAAAGGCGCAACCGGCGCGACAGGCCCACAAGGGCCGACGGGACCAAACAGGGTGAGCACGACGACGGCGACGGACATTGCTGGACTGATAAAGGGCAGCGGCGGAAAGATAGCGAAGGCTGTGGAAAATTCGGATTATATCAGCCCAGCGAACCTGACAACGAGGCTCGGCAGATCCACCGCCGTCAATGTGGAAGACACGAACTACACGACGTACATGGCTCGTGGCGAAGCGCTGTTCTCAGCGGAGACAACGCCATCTGTCAACGGAACCATCGCCTGGCAGTATGAATAAGGAGGCAGGCTATGGCGCACAAAACACTTATCGGCGGCACGGCCTACACCATCAAGGGCGGGAAAGATCTGATCGGCGGAACCAGCTATGCCAAGAAGCAGGGCAAGGCGCTGGTAGCCGGAACGGCGCAGACGATTGCGTTCTCGAAGAAAATCAAGGTGACAATTACCGGGACCGGCAACACCTCACTGGCATATGTGACGTACAAAGGAACCAAATATGTCAGCGCAACGACTTTAGAAGCGGATGTGGGAGAAACAATTACATTAAGCGCCAGCAGCACGCAAGGAACGGCAAAGGTTACGGTGGAGGGGAAAAGCTACCAGTCTCCACACGAATACACGCTATACGCAGATGTGAACATTGCATTGGCGTTAAAAAAATTAGGGATGACGATGATTGGCTCAGTCACCCTGACGCTGGCATAAGGAGGAAACCATGGCAACACATCACACATTGATCTCCGGCACGGCGTACAAGATCACCGGTGGCAGCGTCCTGATTGCTGGAACGAAATACCAAATCGGGGGGGGTACGGCAGAGGTAGCCGGGACGAAGCGCAGTATCAAATTTTCTGAGCCAGTGGCGATTACAATAAAAATAGTAGGAGAAGCGCCGACAAGATATGCAGATGTAACCTACAAAGGTACAACCTACGCGGATGCAGTAACATTTGAAGCCGGAGTTGGAGATACACTTGAAATCAAGGTAGAAGGATCGAACCAAAATGCGAAAAGGGAAGCGTATGTGGAACTGAATGGGACAAAAGTAATGTCTGCGGCTGGGACATATAGCTATGTTGTGAAACAGGCGGCAACTATTTCACTGCGAGATAGGACAGTTAGGGTTCTGGGGAGACTTGCAACGGCAGGGCAAGCAATGATAACAGAAGAATAGGAGAATCATATGATCTATTTCAAAGCAAATGATACAGAATACCCGGCGGAGATTGCCGGGAAGGTGGCAGATCGGGACTGGGGCGGCCGCGAGAGCAAGGCAGTCACGCTGGCAATCAGCTATGCGGCAGCGGCGGCACTGTTCGTGGACGGCCTCAGCTGGTCGATTGTGCAGCGGGAACAAGTGCCGAAGCTGGACGAAAAAGGCCAGGAGACCGGCCAGACGGAGGAATACGTGCAGGAGTGGGACAATTCTGATTTCTGCGTCGCGGGCAGCATCACCGACAACCGGGACGGCACGTGCACCTGCAAGATGGGAAAGAAAACGGCCAGCGATCTGCTGGCGGAACTGGAGGCGGCATATGACAGAGGCTAAACTGGCACAGGTAAAGAAAGCAATCACAGATGGCAAACTTGTGCAGGCCGCAGGCGGCATCACGCGCACGCTTACGCAGTCGGACAAGTTGGGCTTCGACTGGCGCAATATCTTCGTAAACGACATTCTCGTGCGCAGAGAGTACGTCGCGCAGGCCGTGAAGTTCGGCACGGCTGACAACCCAATCGTGTGGGACTCCAGCATGGCCCTCATCCAGAACGCCTACTACAGCTGCAACGGCGAGACCAAGGTCTGGATGGGAGAGGCAGGCGCGACGGCTGATTGGGATAACCCGGCATTTGTGCCGATCTAAGGAGGAATCGGCATGATTCTGAAAGTCAGGGACGGGCAGGGAAACGAGCAGGAGATCCTTGCCATGCGGGGCCCGAAGGGACTAAAAGGCGACACCGGAGAGCAGGGGCCGAAGGGCGACACAGGGCAGGGGCTCACCATCAAGGGCTATTACGGCACGGCAACAGCGCTGCAGGCGGCAGTGACGAATCCGGCGGGCGGCGACGCCTACGGCGTGGGAACGGCAGCACCATATGACATTTACATCTGGGATGCGGTGGGCAGCAAGTGGGTGAACAACGGCCCGCTGCAGGGCGCGAAGGGCGAACAGGGAGAGACCGGCCCGCAGGGGGCGCAGGGCCAACAGGGACCCGCTGGTGCGAACGGCGCAGACGGAACAGACGGCAGGGACGGGACGACGTTCACCCCGAGCGTTTCTGAGGCGGGGGTCCTAAGCTGGACGAACGACGGCGGTAAGGCAAACCCGGCGGCAGTCAACATCAAGGGGCCGAAGGGCGACACCGGCGCGAAGGGAGAGCGGGGAGAACCCGGTACGAACGGAACGCAGGTGATTATCGCGAAGTCTACGGCAATCCCGGCAGTGGTGGACGGCGCGGTGCTGGTGGTGTATGAGGAATAAGGCATGGCAATCAGGATTGTTGAGGTCGGACAGAATTCCATCACAGCCGAAGCGTATTACGGCGTCTCGGACGGACGGAATGTGTCACATGCCCACTGGCAAACGTACATCTATGGAAGTTCGGCTGGAAGCTCAGACTATGAACGGTCATGGCAAGAGGCAGACAGTGTTGATGCATCGGGGAATTTCCAGGTCACATTTGGGGGGCTCGACAGTGAGACAAAGTATCTGATTAACGTGCAGCTGTTCGACGAGGACGGCGTATATGTGACGAGCTTTGACATCACACAGGAAACCAAGGCGGGACCGAAAACGTATTCGATCTACTACAGCGCGTCGAGCGCAACGGGCGTGCCGGACGGGGAAGAATTTACGGTCGCGGAGGGTGAAACCGTCGGGATATGGCTGAGCGGGACAACGCCGCAGAGAACGGGGTACAGGTTCAAGAACTGGCGAGTCTCGCAGAGCGGAAATTTGCTTGGGTATTATGAAGCGGGGGCCTGGCTGGAGGTTGGGCCGGGGAACATCACGGCGACGGCGCAATGGGAAGCACTGAGCAGCTACACGGTCCGCTACAATGCAAACGGCGGGGCAAGCGCGCCGTCGTCCCAGACGGTATACAAGGATCAGGAGTTCACAGTCCGCACGACAAAGCCATCGAGAAGCGGGTATACCTTCGTCGGGTGGGTGGTAAAAGGAACAAGCAGCGGCGAGATCTGGGGCATGGTAGGACCCGGAGACGTGTGGTCGACAGGGGAAAACATTACGCTGATTGCCGAGTGGTACAAGTACAAAATCGATCTGACCGCCGGGGCGAACATTGCGGGCGTGAACGGGCCGATGGGCCTGCCGTATGTCAACTACGACGGGACAACGGATACCACCGCGTCCATCTGGTGCACGCTGAAAAGTATCAAGGGATATGAGGTGACATTCGACGGATGGTACGACGCAAGCGGGGCGCTGGTCTCGGACAGCCTATCGTTTGAGATTACGAACCTGACCGGCGATGTGGCCTACACGGCACGGGCAACCGCAAGGAAGAAGGGCTGCGACGTCAAGTATGGAGTGGACGGAGGCTGGAAGGATGCAACAGTCAAGGTCGGAAGAAATGGGAAGTGGGTAGACGCGGCAGTGAGAGGCGGCGTGGACGGAACATGGAAACCGAATGGCGAATAAACAAGAAAGTGGGGAAAACAAATGAACATGGACGAAATGCAGCTGGCAGAGCGCCTGACGGCGCTGGAATCGAGAGAGAAAAGCAACACGCACCGCCTGGATACGATGGAGAAAACAATATCGGATCTGTCCGACCTGACGGCCTCTGTGAAGGTGCTGGCGACGAAGCAGCAGAGCATTGAGCAGGACGTGACGGAGATCAAAACCGACGTGAAGGGGCTGACGGCGAAGCCGGGCAAGCGCTGGGACACGGTGGTGATGGGGATTGTAACCGCAATTGTGGCTGGACTTGTCGGATGGGCGCTGGCCCGGGTGGGGATCGTGGGATAATGGAGACGTCGAAGCGGTTTCTGTATCTCGACTACATGATCTTTCTGGTGCTGGCGGCACTGACGGTGCTTGCCGTTTTCTGCGGCAAGGAGGCGGATACGCTGCGGGATATCGCAATTGGATGGGCCGGAAACTGCGCGGTATACTCCGGCTTTTACATCTGGAAAAGCAAGAACGAGAACCGCAGCAAGTACGCCATTCGATACGTGAAGGAACTGCCGGAGGATTACACGGCAGAGGAAAAGGCACGATTCCTGGAAATCGTGCTGAAGGACTGAAAGGAGCAAGTACATATGAAAATCGACTGGGCAAAAAAGCTGACCTCGCGCAAACTGTGGATTGCCATTGCGGCGTTTGTATCCGGCCTCATCCTTGCCTTTGGCGGCGGTGAGGACAAAGCGCAGATGGTATCGGGCGTGATTCTGCAGGGGGCTGCCGTGCTGGGCTATCTGCTGGCAGAGGGCCTGACGGACGCAGCCGCCGTGGGAGACAAAACGGATGATGAAACGGAGGGCGAGTGATGGCCGTTAAAATCGGGCAGGCCAGCCTCGGCGAGACGGGCGGCCACGGGCAGCGGCCCGGCAACCAGACAGGCCGGGAGCTCAATTTTTCTACGTGGTATCCAGCCGTGTGGCTGGGAGTACTGCGGTTTAAGGATCCGGCAAAGGCGGAGCTGGCCGCGAAAGCCTGCGAGGCCGGCGTGAAGAACAAGAATATCGGATACGATATGGATAATCGCAACACCGCGTATGCGGAGGCAAAGACCGTGGGCTGGGATCTGAGCAAGATCACAAAGCCGGTGGAGACAGACTGCTCGGCATTTATGATGCTGTGCGCCATCTCGGCAGGCGTGCACAAGCTGGAGGATCTTTTCCGGCGGCAGGGAAACAGCTGCACCACCTACTGCATGCGGCACGACTGGCCGCAGACGGGAGAGTTCGAACTGCTGACTGCGGCCAAGTATCTCAAGAAAGACGAGTATCTGCTGCGCGGCGACGTGCTGGTATCCAGCGGGCACACGGTCATGGTGCTGGAGGACGGAAAACGCGGAGAGGAGGAACGTGAAGTGGTAGAAAAAAGCAAGATCATCGTGGACGGCAAGGAAGTAAAGGTGGAACGGATTCTGAAAAACGGGACGAACTACATCAAGGTCCGGGATCTGGCGGCAGCACTGGATCTGGAAGTCGGCAACCAGGGTAGCATTGCCGTGCTGATGCACAAGGAAAAGTAACCGGCTGCCGGGCAGGCGGAAAGGAGACGCGAATTGACGGCAAGGGTACATATCCCGGAAGATCTGGGAGGGCTCTTGCGCAGCGACTGGGAGCGCGTCACCGAAGAAGCGTGCTTTGACGAGATAGACGCCGGGATTGTCCGGCAGTATATTCTGCGGCAGCTGCCGCAGGTCGACGCAGCGGCAGAGCTGTGCATCGACAGAAAAACGATCAGCCGGCGGCTGCCGTCCATTTTGGTGCGGGCCCGCCGGACAGCAAGAAAACTGCATATGATTTAAGCCGCCCGGGGAACCGGGCGGCTTTTTGTTTCTGGAAAGTGTGTGGTAACAAGCGGGGCAGCGGGTGGAAAATAGGAGAAAAGGAGGCGGACGGATGGCAACATTTATGCAGGTATGTGACGCATTCCCAGACGAGAGTGGGGATCTGCAAAAGGACTTCAAGGCACTCAAGAATTACGTGTTCCAGCTGCAGGAGGCGCTGCGGTATGTGCTGTGCAATCTGGGCGGCGAGAACTTCAACGAGACGGATCTGGCAAATATTACGCAGCCGATTCTGGCGAAGATTGAGGACGTGGACGGGAATGTGACGCAGCTGGAGATCACAGCGCAGGGGCTGCAGGCATCGGTAGAGGATGCACAGGGGAATATTTCTTCTCTGCAGCAGACGGCGCAGGGGCTGCGGACCGATGTGGACGACGCGAAGGGCAACGCTTCCCAGGCCCTGCAGACGGCAAACGGACTGGCCTCCCGCGTGACAGATGCGGAGGGGAACGCCAGCGAGGCGCTGCAGACCGCAAACGGATTTTCAAGCCGCATTTCGGACGTGGAAGGCAATGTGACGGAGATCCAGACGACCATTGAAGGCGTGACCGTGACGACGGGCGGCGGAACAACCTATCTTGCCGGCGACAAGATTGTGATGAGCAGCTACACGAACAACTATTCCCAGCTGACAGCGACGGGGTTTGAGGTCTACGTAGAAGGGAGCAGAAAGGCGCTGCTGGGGGAAAACCCGAACATGAGCTATATAAACCAGGCGCTGATTCTGGGGACGGACAATCCGGGCTACGTGACGAAGTATTACAACAACGGGCACCGGCTCTGGATCGGCAACGGCGCGCAGACATGCGGCATTATGTTTGATTTTACGAACGGAACCTACAAGCTATACGGAACACAGACGTAAGGAGAAAGCAATGGGGAAACTGGCAAGTGCGCCGTACACAGATGGATACGGCAAGGCGACGCAGCTGCAATTCGGCGGGCTGCACCACAGAAAGGCATGCGCGGACGGGGAAATTTACGACATGAAAAACATGTCCGCAGACGATTATCCGCTGCTGCGGCCAAGAAAGCGGCGGACGCTGCAGACAGTGAACACGAATCTGCACGCAATCTTCGGCTACGAGAAGCTGGTGAGCGTACAGGGGACAGGGCTCTACTATGGCGGCGTGCTGCGCGGGAACGTGACAGCGGGCGAGAAGCGGATCACAGCCATGGGCGCGAGAATCGTGATATGGCCGGACAAGGTGATTCTGAATGCCAAGTATGAGCGACTGGGCGTGTTTGCCACGCTGGATGCACTCAAGGCCGGCGTGAGCGGGCAGAAGGAAAACGACGCCTACGGCGTGGGCGGCGGTGTGCCCTACGAAATTTACGTGTGGAACGGGAGCGAGTGGGTATCCAACGGGAAGGAAGTCCAGGAGATTGAGGTATCTGTGGGCGTGAGCAGCCTGCAGTTCCAGAACGGGACCTATGAAGGCGTGGAGGCAGAATGCAACACGCTGTACCGGGCGGGGATGAACTGGGCGGACTACTTCAAGGTGGGCGACGCGGTGACGATTTCCGGATGCACAAAGCACACGGAGAACAACAAGACACCCATCATCCGGGAGATTGACGGCGGGTATCTGCGGTTTTACGAGAATACCTTCGTGCTGGACGGAACGGAAGGAAAGACCGACTACACAGAGACGGGGATCACGCTGGCGCGGACGGCGCCAGATCTGGACTACATCTGCACGGTGGACAACCGGGTATGGGGCTGCAGGGGTGACACAATCTACGCCTCAAAGCTGGGGGACCCGGCAAACTGGAACTGCTTTGAAGGGATTTCCACGGACAGCTATTTTGTAGATGCGGGAACCCCGGGGGATTTCACCGCGTGCGTGGGATATCTGGGGTATCCGACGTTTTTCAAGGAGGACAACCTCTACAAGATGTACGGAAGCAAGCCGACAAACTACCAGCTGCAGGCAAGCGCGACGCTCGGCGTGGCGAGGGGGCTGCACAAGACGCTGGCTGTGGCGGGCGAACGGCTGTTCTACGTATCCCGGGCGGGCGTGGTGAGCTATTCCGGCGGCGTGCCGGAGGTGATATCCCAGAAGCTGGGCGACGAGGTATTCACAGAGGGCGCGGCAGGCTCAGACGGGAAGAAGTATTACGCAAGTCTTTACGGCAAGGACGGGTGGAACGTGTATGTATACGACACGGACAGCGGCCTGTGGATGAAAGAGGATGAGCTGGCGGCGGAAGGCTTTGCCTGGGCGGACAGGACGCTATATTGCCTGGCGGCGGGAGGCGCGCTCTGGAAGATGAATCAGGAGCCGGAGAGCGGGCAGGAGCAGGCCGTGACGAGCTTCGCGGAGTTCGGAGACTTCACAGAGGGGAGCCTGGACCGGAAGAAGTACATCAAGATGCAGATCCGGCTGGAGGTGGAAACCGGGGAGGCCATGGTAAGCGTGCAGTACGACGGCGAGGAACAGTGGCACGTGCTGAAGGTATTCGAGGCGGTGCAGGAAAAAACAAGCGTGCTGCTGTCTTTCCGGCCAAGGCGGTGCGACAGATTCAGAATCCGGATTGACGGGACGGGAGCATACACCGTATACGGCATAACAAGAAAGGTTTATGGGGGGAGCGAGATATGAGCGGATACAACTATGACAAGAACACCGACTATTCGCTGCTGATTGACCAGGCGGTCCGGCAGGGGAACATGACGGGTGCAGCCTATTACGAGCAGCAGAGAAATGCAAAGATTGCGGGGGAAGGGCTGGAATATCAGCCGACGAACAAATACGCCATGTATCTGCAGCAGCAGACACAGGCACAGCCGACCGGCTATCAGAGCCCATACAAGGGCCAGATCAAGAGCATGCTGACGCAGCTGCAGGGCAGCCAGTGGAGCGGATGGAACAAGGACGAGGATGAGAGCTACAAGGCGTACCGGAAGGAATACCTGCGGGAGGCGGACCGGTCGATGCGGGACACGCTGGGAGAATATGCGCAGAACACAGGCGGCATTGCCGGAAGCTCGGCCATCACGGCGGCGAGCCAGGCGGCGGACTATTACAAGTCGCAGCTGGCGGACAAGGTGCCGGAGCTGTACCAGAATGCATACAGCCGGTATCTCAATGACATTTCGGCCAAGCAGCAGACGCTGGGGCAGCTGATGCAGGCGGACAGCCAGGCCGAGAGCCAGTACAACAGCATGATTTCGGCAGCCATGAGCAAGTGGGCGCAGCTGGGCTATGCGGACAACGAGGTCGCGGGGATTCTGGGCGTGGCCGTGGGGACACCGACGAGCGACCAGAGCTACCAGAACTGGTCGCAGGCATTCCAGGAGCGGCAGTATGCCGACGAGCTGGCAGCGGCGCAGGCGAAGGCAGCGCAGAAAACCACGGGCGGCTCCGGAGGGGGCAGGTCCGGAAGTTCTGGCAGTGCAAGCGGCACAGACGATTACGAAGGGCTGTTTGCAGCGGCAAAGGCAAGCGGGAACCCGCAGAGCTACATTGCCAACCACTACAAGGAATACGGATTTGCAAAATCCGGCGGACTGTATCAGGACTATAAGAACTGGGCAAAGAACGACACGGGCATGAATGAGAGCCATTTCAAGGCAAGCATGCAGTCGATTTCCGCGCAGCTCAAACAGGGGCTGACGACGCAGGCGCAAAACAATATCAACCGGATCTATGATGAGCTTTCGGTCGAGCAGAGACAGCAGCTGAATGAACTGCTGGACCAGTACGGGCTGGCAATGGAATAACAGGAGGGCAGCATGGCAATCAAACTGGTGCAGAAAAATCAGGCAGGCGGGAACACGCCTGCCTCGCCTGCTATGCAGGAGGAAACAAAGAAGGGCGGCGTGCGGCTGGTCAGAAAAGACGGGACGCCGATGGAAGATACAAGCAGAAAAACCATGGAGTTTGCTGGAGCGCAGAGAAGCCAGGCAGCAGCGGCCAAGAATGACCCGCTGGCGGAATTCAACCAGATTGACCCCCTGGCAAAGGACACGCAGCTGCAGGGCATGCGGGATATGTACGGTCAGAAGAATCTGAACGAATACCAGAAGTATATGCAGAAGGTACAGAAGGGGGCATGGACGTCGCTGCCGACGGTACAGGACAGTGAGAAATTCCACGCGTTCACGCAGCTGGATGATCCGAAAACGGCGTACACCGAGGCCAGACAGAAGCAGATTGAGAAGGCATTGCCGACGCTGCAGCATGACCAGCAGAGCGGGTACAACCGGACGCAGCAGATCCGCCATGCGCAGCTGGAGGCGCAGAACGAGACGATTCTGAAAGACAGCACGGAGAATCAGATTGCCTATCTTGAGGCGCTGGCAGACGTGGATGCGCTGACAGATGCGGAAAAGAAGAACTACAAGAAGCTCCGGAAAATGCTTGTGCAGGAGGCCTGGAAGGAGTTTAAAAACGGGAACGAAGCACGCAGCAATGAGCTGGATATGCTGAATATGGCGCTGAGCGATAAGGCACGGAACGCAGCGGAGGCCGGGATCATCGGTGCGGCAGATGCGCTGACGTTTGGCATGCTCGGGAAGGTGACAGGAGAGACCAAGAAGAAGGCGGCAGATCTGACGCAGGACCAGAATGTAAAGCAGGCGCTGCAGTATTCCCCGACGCAGTGGGCGCAGGCGACGCACCCGAAGGCTTACGGCGTGGGCAGCATTGCAGGCTCCGTGGCGGCTATGACAGGGCTCGGCATGGCAGAGGGGCAGATCCTGAACGGGATCAAGGGCTTTGAAAGCCTCGACAAGGTAGTAAAGAGCATGATTCAGTCCAGCACGCTGTTCGGCTCGGATGCGTTCCTGCGCAGCGCAGCCAAGCAGGAATGGGACGAAGATTTCAAGACGGCAATCGGGAACGTGGCATTTGACACGGCATCGGCAACGGCGAGCGGCATTGTGTCAGGAGCGCTGGGCGGACTGACAGGGCAGGCGCTGGACAAGTGGCTGCGGGCAAATAATCTGTGGAACAACGCGGTGGCAGTCAATGTGGCACGGTCGATTTCCTCAACGGCAAGCGCCGTGGGCCGGACGGCCGCACAGGAGGGATACAACGCGCTGTGGGCCTGGGGAATGGACGAGGACTACGACCCCAAGTGGGTAGATATCGAGACAAGTGCCATGGTGGCGGGGCTGACAACGTTTGTACTGGGCATGATTAACTCCAGTGCGGAGACAAAGGCGTCGAAGGTACGGCTGGAACAGCTGCAGCGGGAATATGCGGCGAAGTTCACAGCGCTACAGAAGGGCGCGACGACGGAGGAGCAGGCGGCAAGGAACGTGCTGGAGATGGCAAAAATCGCAGCGGAGACGAACCAGCTGCTGACAAACAACCAGTTTGTCGGTCAGCAGAAGCTTGTGGAGGCGGCGCAGAACAGCACGACAGCAAATCTAGAGACACTGCACGGGATCTGGGCAAAGTTTTCTCCGGAGGCGCAGCAGGCGGCCCTGGACGCATTCCAGGCGGAACGCGGGGGAAATATCGCGGAGTATTTCCAGGTGTCAAAGAGCGCGCCCACGGCGCAGCCCATGCCAGGGCTGCTGCCGGAGACAACAGGGACGGCGGCCCCGGAACCGACAGCAGAGGCTACGAGCGCGACGGCACCGGGAATGGAACCGGAGGCAACAACACCGCTGCCGGGACAGAACGCGCCGCAGATGGGCGCGAGTCTGCCGACAGGGGCAGAGCTTGCGGCGGCAGCGCAGCAGCAGGCGGCAGCAGCGGCGCAGGCGGCAGCAGCGGCGCAGGCGGGAAACCTTGCAGCAGCGGCAGCCCAGGCGGATCCGCCAGCTGCCCCGGAGATGGCAGCAACTGCGCCGGAACAGCCGGAGATTACGATGACAACGCCGGAAACGAGAGCACCGGAGCAGAGCCTGCAGGACGCGCGGGCGCTGCGGGACGAGGGCGTCACGGAGGCGCAGGTGCTGCAGCAGACGGGATGGGTGCCGCTGAGTGGGGACACCTATCTGAATCCGGCGACCGGGGAACAGGTGAACTTTGACGGGGAGACCGTCACCATCTATAATAAAAATACCGCCGGTGCAGCGCAGAAGCCGCAGACGACGGAAACCATGACAGGAGGAACAGACAATGCAGAATGGGCAGGAACAGAAGAAGGTATTGGTAACAGCGAAGAACGGCCGGCAGATGCTCATTCCGGAGGATCGGCTGGGCGCATGGAAACAGGCGCAGAAAGAAGAAGCGCCGCTGACAGAATCCGAGAAACAGTTAATCTCCAAAATCGTGTCGGACGTCTACAGCTCGACAAAGTAAGCTCGAAGGAGCTGGGCCTGCAGAACGGGACCAGCAACCAGGTGAACACCATCGTGCCGGAGAGCGAATACACACAGACGCTCAAGGATGCAAAGAAGGCCGTGGAGGAGGCCGGGTATACCTTCCGGGCGGTGCTGGGCCGGATGCAGACGAAAAATGGGAGCGTGGACGGCGTATTCGATCCGCGCACCAGGACCATCACGGTCCGGGCAGACACCATGCAGTACAGTACGGAGCAGCTGGTCCAGCATGAGATGTTCCACGCGCTGGCAGACGGGGACAGGACAATCCGGGAGCAGGCAATCCGGACTGTCAAAGAGCGGTATACAGAGCGGGAATTTGAAGCCGTTGTGGCAGAGTACATCAAGCAGATGCGCGGCATTTATGATGCGGCGGACGAAGCGCAGCACGCGCTCATGGAGGACGAGGTGCTGGCCGACGCCTACGCAGGCATGAACCGCTTCAAGGCGGGGGCAACGTATTTCTCGGAGGGCGTCCGGGAGGCAGCAGAGCAGCGAGGCGCAAACCAGATTGAAGGCCGCAGCACGGAAAGTCGGGGCCCGCCGGAGCAGTACAGCATGGATCATGGAGACGAGCGCGGATCTATCCGGTCTCGCTCAAATAATGAAAGAACCAACGCCCCCCGGACTTTCGCTGCCGGGGTTGACGGAACGAATGCCGCCGACGTTGGTTCTTATGAGAACAGTATAGCCAGAACGGAAGATTCTGTCAAGGACAAGATTACAGCGGAGAAATATCGAGGCGTTAATCTTGCGGAGGATGGAAAAGTCTATACATATGATTTCCTAACGGCATTGCCGGATATGGACGTGACAATGCTGCCGGAGGTTGACGCAGTGCGTGGGGCAGACAACCGCGTGGATACGGCACAGGTTGTGCAAGAAGGCATGAAAAACGCCCGTGCCGTTGGTACAGAACGGGACGGGAAAGTCTTTGTGGAGAACCGGTATACGGGGAAACTGCTCATGGTGACAACGAACAGTATTCGACATGGGATCAACGGGGCAACGAATCGGGTACTGACAAACGCCAGACTGGGAGCGGTTGTAGGGAATATTGTACAGAATGCAGTTCCCATCAATGCACTGTATAACACTGCCAAAGATGTGACAGGTACGTATGCAATGGCCGGGTATGCGACGGACAGCGCAGGGCGGGAGTTTGCAGCAATTCTTACTGTTGAACAGAAAACAGGAAAGATTGCGGCAATTGAAGCGTATGATATGCTTCATGCAGTCAGTGGAAGGCAGAAAAAAGGCAGCCAGGCGGACACGAAGTCCCAGAGCATTCACTCTATCAAGGCTGCCAAAATCAGTATATCCGACTTGCTTCAAATTGTCAACAGCACGCACCAGAGCATTTTGTCAGAAAATGTGCTGCAGCAGCTTGGGGAGCAGCGAAGTCCAAACGGGGATTATACAGGGAAGGTAAAATTCTCTAGCAGCATGACGGATTCCAATGTCCGGTTCTCGCCGTCGGCGGGGAGCGAGGGGCCGCAGGAGCTGAGACTGCCCAGCATTTACGATGAGGATTATGTGGAGCGGGAGCCGGAAACGGACAATGCGGCGGAATACAACCAGCGGAAGAAGGAGCTGGACGCAGCACGTGAGGACAGGCTGCTCGGGATCAAGCCAAGCGGACGCATGACATCGGCGCAGAATATGGCATTCGACGCGGACCAGCAGAAGAACAAGCAGGACTACGCACAGGAGCTGCTGATGGCGCTGGAACCGCCGAAGGAGAGCGACCCGGTGCTGGAAATGCCGAAGGGATATATGCAGCTTGGGCAGGACTGGCAGATGCAGAACACGCGGAAGATGCAGGAGATCTATAAGCGGTACGCAGAGAACACGCCGAAGGACCGGAGGCTGTCAGAGGCGGAGTTCTGGTACATGAAGCAGCGGACGGCCAAGGGGGACTTCAACGACACCAGGCAGCGAATGAGCGAGGAGGCAGAAGCGCTGTCTTTTCAGCGGGTGCTGGACCGGGACGACTTTGAAGCCACAAGCGCGCTGGACAAGATGGGCGTAAAGGTGGCACGATCCGTGGGACAGTATGCAAATGTACAGCAGCTGCTGGAGAACGACAAGGCGTTCAGGTCGGTTCAGAAAGAGGCAACCCGGGTGGAGAACCGGCTGCAGCCGACGGCAAAAGAGAAGAATTTTGCAAAGCAGGTGGCTGCGGGCGTATACAGCTATGCAGATATCCCGTCGACGATGGACACGGAAAAGATTCTGGAGCTGGCAGACAACTATGCTGCGGTGCGGAGCTTCGGCGAGGAACGCATTACACAGGTGCGAAGCCAGATCCGGCAGAAGCTGCTGAACGTGATGGGGGTGACATTTGCAAAGGCGAATGATTTCAAGGCGCCGAAGGCAATTGTGCTGAACTACAACACGGCGCAGCGGAACATGCGCGGGATCTTCGGGGACGAGCTGGGCGAGAAGGTAAACCGGCTGGTGTTCGCGCCGGTCATTGAAAATGAAGCGGAGCGGGTGCGGTTTATCAACCGGCAGTTTGACGACGTGCGGGAATTTGCCGGGAAGGATGGGAAAAAGGCGGCTCTCACGAAGCAGGAGAGCATGCTGGTACAGCAGGTGATTGAGGGCCGGGCCGTGGAGGAGGCCGTGGCCTCGGCAGAAATGAAGAACGCGATCCAGAGCGCGGCGGAGAACATCAAGAACGGGAGGGACGCCGGAGACGAGGCAAAGGAATGGGGGCTGAGCCGAAGCGAGAGAGAGCTGGCGCAGAAATATGCCCGGTGGCTGGAAACGCTGGAAGCGCTGCAGGACGAGAAGAACGTGGACGCGGTGCGAGTGGACAACGCCGTGAAGGCATATCAGCAGAAATTCAATGAATTTTATGACGCCATCAATGATTTTCTTGTGGCGCATGGGTATCAGCCGATCGGATTCATCAAGGGATATGCCCCGCATTTGCAGGCGGAGGACAGTACCGGGAAATTCAACAGTGTGCTCAAGGCGCTGGGCATGAACCCGGAGGTGTCCGCGCTGCCGACAAGCATTTCCGGCCTGACGGGAGACTATAAGCCGGGGAAGAAGTGGAACCCGTATTTTCTGCACCGGTACTCGGACGTGACAAACTATGACATTGCATCCGCGTATGAAAGCTATGTGGAATATATGTCGGATGTGCTCTATCACACGGACGACGTCATGACGGTGCGGGCTATGGCAGAGTATTTCCGGCAGCGGTATGCCCCGGAGGATATCCGGAATGAGATTGAGCGGATCCAGATGCTGCAGAATTATTCGACGGACGAGAAACTGGAATACTTGAAGGACACCGGAGACGTCGGGCAGTTTGACTTTATGGACCGCGCAGGCATTGAGGACACCATGCAGAAGAAGCTGGACCAGCTTTATGCGGACGCAGAAAACAAGACCAAGTACGGAATGTTTGTGACATATCTGGACAACTATGCAAACATTCTAGCGGGCAAGCAGAGCATGGCGGACAGAGGCCCGGAGTCGCTGCTGGGAAGAAATATCCTGAACGTGGGAAATAAACTGACAAGGGTGTTCGGCAAGGCCCAGGTAGCCGGCAGCATGTCGTCCATGCTGAACCAGACTGCGCAGCTGGCACCGATTATCGGTGAGAAGGGAATTAAGAATGTCACGGCGGCAATCCGGGATATCATGTCCGGGAGTCTGAGAAAAGCAGACTTCGCGCAGCGGTCGGATTTTCTGACAAGCAAGGGCGGCATTGACTTCCTTGTAACAGAGCCGGGAGAAGCCATTATCACGACGATGTTTGCGCCGGCAGAATTTGTGGACAGGATGATGAGTGCAATCGCTGTCCGGTCCGCCTATCTGGAGGCCATACAGAAGGGTATGGACGAAAAGGCGGCCATGCGGTATGCGGACGACTACGGCCGGTCAGTCATGGGCGACCGCAGCAAGGGCGCAAAGCCGGTGGCATTCCATTCGAAGAACCCCATTATGCAGATGGCAAACATTTTCCAGATTGAAGCGCTGAATACATGGGAACACATGGCGAAGGACACGCTGGGCTACGATTTCCGGCAAATGGTCAAGGAACAGGGAAAGACAAAGGCGGCGGCAGCATTGGCCGGCGTGATTGTGCGGACGCTGCTGGCGGCGTTTGTGCTGAACCGGCTGACGGATGAGTTGTACGGCGGAACGCCGGCGCCATTTGATCTGGTTGGACTGTCCGCAAATTTCATGGCGTCCGGCGAGGGGCTGACGACAAACGACTGGATACGGCAGGTGATTGACAACGGCTGGGAGAAGATCAGCGGAGAGCGGCTGTTCGGCACTGAGGAGCGGGACGCATCCCGGGGATTTGACTGGCAGACCGCAATTGAGGATCTGGGCTATAATGTGATGAATGATACGCCGTATGTACGAAACATTGCAGCGCTGCTGGGCCTGGGAGACGAGACACTGCCGCTGCCGAACCTGTTGGGCGGTGTGTCGGATATCAAGAGCGCAATCCAGAATCACGGATTTTTGTCCGGAGAGAACGCAGAGGCTGCGCTGGGGCTGGCGACGGAATTTGTGCCGGGCGGCCGGCAGATCCGAAAGACAGCACAGGGAATTTCACTGCTTGCACGCGGCGGACGATACAGCGGATATGGAGAGGATGAACGGATGCGCTATCCGGTTGACAGCAAGGACCCATGGACGGCAGCACGCGCCATTCTGTTCGGGCCGAACGCGCTGCAGGAGAACGAGCGCTTCTATGCCTCTGGGGCAAAGGCGCTGACGGATAAGCAGACACAGGCAATTCTGCAACTGGAGGAAACGGCAGGGCTGGACCGGTTTGCTGGATATGATCTTGTACAGAGTATCCGAGGAATCGACGCAGAGGACACGTGGAGCAGCACGCAGAAGGCGCAGGCAAGGCGTGCGCTTATCAATCGGCTGGATCTGCAGGACGAACAGAAGTTTATGGTATATGACACGTTGATTGGTGCAAAATCGGAGGATCTGGCGGAACTGATGGACGCGGGGCTGACGTGGGACGAAATCACGAAGGCATACGACAGATACCAGGAGCTTTATGCAGAGGAGGACATGAAGGCAGCGCAGAAGGCCACGGAGTTTGCAAGGTGGCTGGATACGGACACGGCGCTGACGGATGAAAAGAAGAATGCAGCGAAGGAGGCGTTCAAGTTCTACAGCATGGTCCCGGCGGATGCAGGAAAATATGACGAGCTGGCGGAAGGTCTGGCGCCGGATACGGCGGCGGAAGTGCTGGATCTTCTGCGCGGGCTGGAACCGGAGGACGGGAAGAACCAGGTCACGAATGTGCAGAAGTACAGCGCCATTCTGGAGAGCAATCTTACGATGGCGGATAAGAATACGGCAGTACGCTCGGTGATCGGAGACAGCATGGTTGAGAAGCTGGACAAGATTGGAAAATATGGCGTGAACTATGCAGACTATGCAGAGTTCAAGATAAAGTTCGAGCGGAAATTCCCGGGAGAAAGCATGAGCCAGGCAAGAGCTGAAGAAATCATCACCAACATGAGTCTGACAGCGCAGGAGCGGGCTGCGCTGTGGCAGGTGGTGACGAACACGAAGAAGGGAGACAGCAACCCGTATATGGTGATTGTGGGAGAGCATGTAGTGCGGATGCTCGACTGGGATCAGGAGTAAAGAAAAAAGATCTCTGAGTTTACGCTCAGGGATCTTCTTTCTTTGTTCAGGAATTGGATTTTGGGCGGTAGTCTGGATTGTACGATTTACAGGCACGCTCCAAAGCGCGGAAGTCGCAGGAGATTTTACAAAGAAAACCGCTCTTTGCATTGACAACGTCGTAGTATGTACGGTTTGCATGATCCAGAATAGCGAGCTTCTGACGGTTGCAATGCTCAATCTGGTTCAAAAGCAGATTGCGGTATTTCGTATCCGGCTCTGCAGAAATATCGTATTCAATGATTGCAGAATCAGGGACAGGGACCATGTTGTTAAATCCCAGAAGGCCGAGGCGTCCGCTGTCAAGCTTCAATATATGCTTACCGGGCTTTAAGCTGGCGTGGTTCGGCTTCGGGGATTCCATGGGGACAAACTAACGGAAACTCCCGACAGTCAGGACAACACCGACGTAGGGGCGCCGCTGCCCCTTGTTGAAGGGGACACGGAAGTCGCGGGAATGGAGGAAGGAAATGTAGCGCTCACTGATGTGGCAGATAAAAAGATTTTCCAAAATTCGACCTTTCCGGGAAAGAAAAAGCGAGACTGCAGAAGTCTCGCTTTTAGTTGCCCATGATTTTTTGAGCCCCTACTTAACGGCAAGGGATTTCCGCTTTTTTAGCTCCCTACTTAACGGCAAGGGATTTCCGCTTTTTTAGCTCCCTATTTAACGGCAAGGGATTTCCGCTTTCATGGGCAAAGATGAACGGACGCGTTCAATCTCTGTAGATGCCTGAAACGGTTGTGCCGCGGATCATGCGGCGCCAGATTTCAGGCTTCTTTCGCGGATCGCTCCGCACCATTAGTATAAACTCAAAAATGTGTAGAAGTCAAGTAGGGGGGTGGAAATTTTTTAAAAGACAACCATGTCGCACAAATGGTACATAAACGACACGCAGATGTCCCCCGAGAAAACTGCAAGTCTGCCAGAATGAAGATAGGAGCTGGCCAGCTTACTTATTTTTACCGGAGGTATTTTCTATGGAATACGCAAGCAATGGCAAGGGCAATCTGGGCGTGACGCTCGGTGCGATCGGTACGGGCCTCGGCGTTCTGAACGGCGGTATCGGCGGCATTCTCGGCGGATTCGGCGTGAATCCTGCTGCTGCGGCTGCTATGGCTGCGGGTAACAGTGACAACCACTATGTCAGCCGTTATGAGGCTGGTCAGTCCGCACGAATCGCAGAACTGGAAACGGAAGTGAAGCTGCGCGACGCGAACGCTTACACCGACAAGAAAATTCTCGAGGTGTACCAGTACGCGGACGGCAGAATGCGCTCGATCGAAGAGCAGCTTTGCCAGCAGCGCGTTATCAACGCGCAGACCACGGCGAACCTGTCTTGCATGCAGAACGAGATCGCTGCGCTCTCTGGCATGACCAAGACGGTGATCCCCATCGGGAACATCTGCCCGGAACCGATGCAGCGGTATAACAGCTGGACGGCTCCGACCGGCACAGCGACGACTAGCGAGGGCTAAATGCAAGGGGCGGCTATCGCCGCCCCCATCCTTAAAGGAGGGAAGCTGCAATGACAGTGACGATAGATCAGGCCATGCGCGGAATTTTGCGTTTTTTTGATACAGTAGCATCCCCACATATGGACGAGGTGCGGTCCTTTGTGGCAGGCGTTGGGTTGTCTTTGCTGGCAGACGGCAGCAAAGAGCAACTGCTTGTACTGAAAGATAACCCGTGGGTCAAAGCAATGCAAATTATGGATGAGCACGGGGATATTGACATTGACAGGCTCTATAATAAGGCAAGACCTCGGCTCGATGGACGAAAACTCCCGATAAAGATTCCGTTTATCGGCAAACTAACTTTTGTTGCGGACGATATTGACAGTCTATACAAGTGCATTCAGGAGGCATGATATGCAGGAATATATTGAAAAACTCCACAAGGAGTTGCATGAGATCATGGAACGTCCAGTGACGCTGGGGCGCGCGGAGGAAGTTATGGTGTATGCGGATACTATCTGCGCGCTGCATAAGCTAGGTGACGACCATTTTCGTGAGTCCACGAAAATGATGGAATTTACCGAAGACGACGCAAAAGCGTGGACGGCCCGCATGAAGAACGCCGACGGCACAATTGGCCCGCACTGGACGATGGAGCAGACCACGGCAGTTGCAGAGAGCATGGGCATTCAGGCACCTGTGGTCCCGCGCTGGGCCTTCTGCGTGACCATGAACATGATGTACTCGGACTACTACGACGTAGCCGTCCGATACGGCGTCAATCGCCCGGAGTTCTACGCAGATCTGGCGAAAGCTTTTCTGCTGGATAAGGACGGCCCAGGGCCGGAGAAAAAGCTCATGGAATACTATGAGCACATTGCGAAATAGAACATTAGTAAGATGGAGTATGGTGGGCCATACTCCATCTTACTAAGATTGAGAGGATATCAAGATATCAAAAGGTAAGCTTATAATAAACGGTGAGAAGCATGCGGGATTTATCGAAGCAGCATTTTTCAATGAGACGCTGCGCAGATTCGTATTTCTGGGCAATGGTCGCAGACGGGGAGCGCAGAGTTTCGAGTGTGGAGGCAATGGCGGAGCGCAAAGCGGAGGCTGTATCTGGGATGGATGCAGTCTCAGCTTTTTTGATATCGGTATCGATTTCGTCAAGCTGCTTCTGCAGCTGCTGGCGGGCAGCCTTATAATCCTCCAGAGTTTCGGCGCCATCCAGATAGGCGTCACGCAGACGGGAGAGGCGGCCGGCAACGCGGGAACGACGCTGCTGCAGATCCTGCAAAGCATTAGAGGAAGAAACCCGCTGAACGGTACAATCAACGAACTCAGAAAAAGTCATGTCGTGCTGCAGCTGCTGCAGGAAAGCCTCCTCCAGAGCCTCGATTGTGGTATGCTGAGAAGTTGTGCAGCGGGCCTTTAAACGTCCGCTGCATTGCATATAATGCGGAGCGGTAAAGGTGAGTGTTCTGCCGCAGGTGGCGCAGCGGACAATGCCACAAAGCCAGTGTTTGCGCTCAGTAGAGGGCTTGGCATAATACCGGTAGGACTGTTTGAGCTGCAGAATCCGGGCCTGCGCGGCCTCCCACGTAGGGATATCAATAATTGCAGGGTGAGAGGAATCGGCGATGATGCTGTCAGGATTGCGAAAGTCACGGTGCACCTTGCCGGTCGGGGTCCAGCGAAGTTTGCCAATATAGACGGGATTATTCAGAATATAATCGACGGTCCGATTCTCAAAGGGATTTCCACGGTGGGTGCGGATATTACGCGCATTGACGGATTTCGCAAGTGCGAACATGGGTTCCCCATCGACAAAACGCCGGAAGATCTCCCGAACAATTTCTGCCTCATCCGGGATAATGGCGAGTGTATGGTTTTCGGATTTGTATCCAAATGGCGGACTTGCCTGAAAAGCGCCGTTTTTGGCATTGACAGTCATGGAACGTTTGACTTCCTCGGAAAGGCGAACGGAGTAAAATTCGTCCATCCATTCAATGATGCGTTCTATAAGGCTGCCGAAGGGGCCAGCAATCAGGGGCTCGGAAACGGAGATGACTTCAACCTTGCATTTTGAACGAAGAATGGACTTGTAGAAAATGGATTCTTCCTGATTGCGGGCAAAGCGGGAATATTTCCAGACGATGATAACATCAAACGGATGAGCGGGGTCCTTCGCGGCAGCAATCATCTGCTGGAATCCGGGACGTTTCTTTGCATCGCGGCCGGAAATGCCATCATCATGAAAGATGTACTGCGGAAGGAGCAGCATGTCATTTTTTGAAGCATATTCGCGAACCTTGACAAGCTGGGATTCCGGGGAAAGCTCCACCTGGTCATCCGTGGATACGCGAATGTATGCGGCGGCAGTGCGTAGCTCAGACATAGGATACCTCCAAAAAAATTTTTAATACCGCCCCAGCGAAGGCTGGGACGGTTCGGGATTACAAGCGCAGGATCTGCACATGCAGGGCGGCGCGCAGCCAGCCGAGATTCGGGCTGCACAGATCAATAATCAGCGCAGCAA
>OIYG01000645.1_pt1 | contig 32334 bp, 40 predicted proteins | sample 1587861 | NCBI WGS metagenome assembly OIYG01 (sample SAMN03283272) | human gut metagenome | biome: human-associated habitat; material: feces | host: Homo sapiens | place: Peru | collected 2012 | reverse complement strand
TATATTTTCCATTAGAGAAGGACCTGCAGCTAAAATCAAAGCTGTTTGCCCATTAAACTTATTTTTCAAGTCTGATAATTTATAAGCAGTAGAATTATTAATATAACTAATGTTTTTCAAAGTATTCATAAGCTTTTTGGGTTGCAATTCTTCCTCTTGATGTTCTTTTGATCATACCTTTTTGGATTAAAAATGGTTCATACATATCTTCGATGGTGGAAGTTTCTTCTCCGACTGCTGTTGCTAGGGATTCAATACCAACAGGGCCACCATTAAATTTATCTATTATAGTGAGTAAAATTTCTTTATCAGTTTCGTCTAGACCAATTTTATCGATTTTTAATCTATCAAGGGCTTTATTAGTGACATCTAAATCTATAACTGACTTTCCTTCGACTAGTGCAAAGTCTCTAACTCTTCGAAAAAGTTTGTTTGCTATTCTTGGAGTACCTCTGCTACGAATGGCAAGCGATTTAGCGGCTTCTTCATCGATACTTGATCCTAGTACTTTACTAGTTCTGTTAATTATTGAGGTAAGTTCTTCTTCAGTATAATACTGAAGTTTATTAACAATACCAAATCTGTCTCTTAGGGGTGAGGTTAAATCTCCTGCTTTTGTAGTTGCTCCAACTAGGGTGAATGGTGGTAAATCTATTTTAATGTTTCTGGTAGAGCCTTCGCTGCCAATTATTATATCTAGGGTGAAGTCTTCCATAGCTGGATAAAGTATTTCTTCGATGAATCTAGGAATACGATGGATTTCGTCGATAAATAAAACGTCTCCGGGTTCTAGTGATGATAAAATTGCAGCAAGATCTCCGGACTTTTCTATCGAGGGTCCACTTGCGGTTTTTATATTGACACCAAGTTCATTAGCTATAATATAAGCCATAGTAGTTTTTCCTAGTCCAGGGGGGCCATATAAAAGAACATGATCAAGAGACTCCCCTCTCATTTTGGCAGCTTCGATAAAAACTTTCATATTTTCTTTTACTTCAGATTGTCCTATGTACTCATCAATAAGTGCAGGTCTTATCGATTGTTCAACTTTTTCTTCATCCATAATTTTACCTCCTAGAATTTAGTTAATAAGCTTAGTTTTTACACTAGATAAATCTATTTTTTCTACTTTACTTAAATAACAGGCTCCACATAAAGGAACATAGCTAACATTATCTGTTCCTTTTATAATTACTTCTTCTCCGTCTTTAACAAACTTATTTCCAACTTTTCGACCGACAAATCTAGCAATTTTACCACATTCACAAAGAGTGGTTAATTCTTCTAAGACTTCTGCTAGTTCAAGTAATCTTTTGCTTCCGGCGAAACTTTCCATCTTGAAATTTGTTCTAAGTCCATAACAAATAACTGGAATGTCAACGGCTTTAGAAATGAGAAATAATTCTGATACTTGTTTTGATGATAAGAACTGGGCTTCATCTACTAGAATAACGGAAATATTAGAAAGTTTTCCTTTAAGGACTTCTAAAACGCTATCTGAATATAAAAGAAGAATATCTGCTTGTTTACTTAGACCGATTCTAGATGAGACATAACAACTGGAGTCCATCTTAACATTTGGAGATATTATTAGTGTTTTATATCCGTTTTCTTCATAGTTATAAGCTGTTCTAATTAAATCAATACTTTTACCAGAATTCATGCTGGCGTATTTAAAATGCATTTTTGCCATTTATATCACCTACTTTAATAATAACTTTAATGATTCTTTTACTTGTTCTTCTATAGATTTAGAACCATCAACTTTAGAAATTATTCCTTTGAAGTCTTTGTCTTTATAACCAAGACCTTTAAGTACTTCGATAAGTTCTTCTTTGCTGTCTCCTGCACTTGAATCTATTTGTGATAATTTTCCTTTTAAATCAAGGATAATTTGTTTTGCTACTTTATCTCCTATTTTTGGGAATTTTTTTAAATATAATATGTTTTCCCTTTCGATTGCATCAATTATGCCATTAATAGAACCTGTTGCAAACATTGGTAATGCCATTTTGGGGCCAAGTCCTTTGACGTTGATTAGCTTAAGGAATAGTTCTTTTTCATGAATATCCTTAAAACCATATAAAGTGTGTTCATCTTCTCTGATGTGTTCATAAATATAGATAATTGCATCTTTGTCGATTTCAAAAGAATAAGGATTGGAAACACTTATTTCATACCCTATTCCCATAACTTCTAAAATAACTTGATTAGAATTTTGAGAAATTATTTTTCCTTTCATATATGCGTACATAATATCACTCCTATAAACATTATATCATACAAACATGTGTTTGCATAGAACAAAAGATAAGTAAACTTACCTTGAGAACCTCACGGTTCTCTTTTTCTGCTTCATAGATATCATTCTTGATATTCTCCACAGACTTAAATTCCGATAGTGCTACCGTACTCTTTATTTTATTTTTATATTTGTTTGTTCTTTTTTAAACTCTAAGTTCTTTCATATACATACTTATTCCTTCATTCATTATATTTATACTAGCATTTAAATCTCTATCCATTCTAAGTCCACAACTATTACATTTATACTCTCTTTTATTTAAATCTTTATATTCATCATCTCTATTTCCACACAGACTACATATTCTAGATGATGCATAATATTCATTTGCTTTATAAAATTGTTTTCCTTTATATTTACATTTGTATAGCAGTTGTCTTATTATTTCATCAAAACTAGCATCACTTATACTTTTGGATAGATTATTTTTCTTGCCTTTAATTATCATTTTTTTTGAATGAAGTGTTTCTGTTACTATAATATCATAAATATCTGTTATTTCCTTTGTTATTTTATGAATGTAATATTTTCGTGCATTTTTTAATTTTGTATACAACCTTGCTAATTCTCTTTTACATTTATAATAGTTATTACTATTTTTCTCTTTCCTTGATAACTCTCTTTGTTTTCTTTTTATTCTCTTTTCATATTTTAGTATATATTTATTATTATTGTAACTTATACCATTTGATAATGTTATTAATTTTTTAACCCCTAAGTCTAAGCCTACAATACTTTTTGGTTTTGATAAAGCTTCTACATCTGGAATTTCATAAAGAAGCGATACATAATATTTACCGTTAACATCTCGTGATATAGTTGCACTTTTTATTTTTCCTTGTATCTTTGTTTTATTTCTGTACCCTCTTATTTTAACCCATTTAAGTTTTGGTAACTTCACTTGTCTTTTTATTAAATCAAGTTCTATATTGCAATATTGCTTATCTTTATAAGTATTATATATTGCATCAGTATTATAACTATTTTTACCAAATCTACTCTTAAATACTGGAATACCTTTTCCTTCTTTATACATTTTTTGATATGCTAAATCTAAATTAAATATACTTTTTCTTATAACTATACTATCAATTTCTTGTAAAAATGCTGACTTATATTTTAAGTTACTTATATAATCTTTAATGTTGTCACATGCATATGTATAGCCTTCTTTTTTCATTTTTTCTAAATAATAATTATAAACAAAACGAGTACATCCAAACATCTTATTTATTAACTTTTTTTGAATATGATTCGGATACAATCTAAACTTATAAGCCTTGTACATACACATATCCCCCTTGATAGTTTAATTATAACAAATAAAACATATGTTCGTCAATAGCTAATAAATTATTTTCATAACTAATTGAGAACTTTCCTATAAGATAAAAAAGAAAAAAAGATCAAAAGATCTTACTTAAAATATGAAAAACTCTATTTAATATAGTCATCAAGGTTATCAGGGACTTTGTCGTTTAGAATTGTGTTAATAATTTTGTCTTCCTTCTCTTTTGGGACATCTCTACCTGTTAGGGAACTTATTTGTTTTATAACATCTCGAAGTGCATCTTCGTTTTTCATGTTATCATCTTGAAGTTTTTCTGCTAAGGATAAAATAGTATCCTTGTCAACATTGGTTTTCTTTTCAACCTTTTTAAAAAAATTATCTGTTAATCTCAAAATAAAACCTCCTACTATAATCTATGTAAAAGGCCTATTTTTGCTATTAAAATATTAAGGTTTATATAATATCATTTTTGTTTTTAAAGACAATTTCTATTGGGGTTCCTGTAAAATCAAAGCTTTCTCTTATTTTGTTTTCTAAGTATCTTTCATATGAGAAGTGGACAAGTCCTTTATTGTTGACATTAAAAGTAAATTTTGGAGGTTTTACTCCGGTTTGAGATACAAAATAAATTTTAAGACGTTTACCTTTATAAGATGGTGCTGGATTAAGTCCATATGCTTTCATAATGACGTTGTTTAGGACACTAGTTTTAATTTCTTTGGTGATGCTTTCTCTGACACGTTTAACTTCAGGCATAAGAGTATGAATTCTTTTTTTTGTAAGTGCTGATAAAAATACTATAGGGGCATAGGAAATGAATTTGAATTCTTCACGAATTTCTTTTGTGAATTCTTTTAGGTCGTTTTCTTTTTCAGTAACAGTATCCCATTTGTTGACAACGATAATTATTCCTTTCCCTTTATCAAGGGCATATCCTGCGATATGTTTATCATGCTCTATTATTCCTTCTTCTCTATTTATTACAAGAAGACAAATATCTGCTCTATCGATGGCTCTCATACTTCTTAGTAAACTGTATTTTTCAATTGATTCGAAAACTTTTCCTTTTTTTCGCATACCTGCTGTGTCTATTAGGATATACTCTTCTTTTTCATATTTGAATGGTATATCTACGGAATCTCTGGTTGTTCCTGCGACATTACTTACTATTACTCGTTCTTCGTTTAAAAGGGCGTTTATAAGACTACTTTTTCCTACGTTTGGTCTTCCTATCACGCATATTCTTGTTCTTTTGTCTGCTTCTTGTCCTTCTTTGGTAAAGTCATGTGTTACTTCATCTAGAAGATCTGCTATTCCACGGTTATGTTCCCCGCTTATTGTGACATATTTATCAAAACCAAGTTCATAAAAGTCATACATGTTGTCTTCGGCTTGTTTGTTATCAACTTTGTTTATTGCTACAATTACTTCTTTTCCTGATTTTTTTAACAAATCTTTAACTTCTAGATCGTTTGAAGTCATACCTTCTTTGGCATCTACTACGAAAATTATTTTGTCTGCTTCTAGAACTCCAATTTCAACTTGGGTTTTTATTTCGTTGTTAAAAAGTTCTTTTGCAATATCTAGTCCACCGGTATCGATTAAATTAAATTTTTTTCCATGATAAGAAACTTCTCCATATATTCTATCTCTGGTAACTCCTGGAGTGTCTTCAATTATAGATATTTTTTTTCCTACTAATTTATTAAATAGGGTTGATTTTCCAACATTAGGTCTTCCTACTATACAAACTGTTGGCAAACTCATAATATCACCTCTTTTTTCTTCTTTAAGATTATAACAAAAAAAAAGGAAAAAATCTAGTTTTTTCCGAAAAATCTTATCCTTGGTATTTTGCTTCTCCAAAGGCTAGTATTGCATTTGTGATAATTGAAAAGAATATTGAAAGAACTCCGAATGATGTTGATTTTCCAAATACTTTAGCAAGCCTAAGTGGGATAAGAATAGCATATACAACTGATGCAAATGGCACGAATATAAAGATTAAAACATGCCACCAATCAAGATTAACAACCTTTAATAAAACTATCAAATTATAGACAGGAATTAAAATTGCCCATCCAGGTTGACCAGCTTTTTTAAAGATTATCCACATAGTTACAATTGAGAATACTGCAACAGCAAGAGCAGCAATCCATGTACCTGCTCCAATACTTGCAAATGCATCACTTGTACTAGTAGTTGTGTAATAAGTATAATCCATATCATTTTCCCCCTTTATTGTAATAATTATACAATATAAAAAACTGTATGTCTATACTTTAAAGTTATTATGTTTGTTTTCTATAAATTACAAGTTGTCCTGGTAATAAGTAAATGTTGTTATTGCTATAGATGATATCTGATGAAGGTGCATTAAAGAATTCTGACAGGGTTTCTATGGTATCACCAGTTTTGGTTATATATAAGGATACGTCTCCTTTTGGAACGAGAATAGTTTGTCCTTCGTATATGTATTCATCTTTTTCTAGGCCGTTTACTTGAGCTAGTAAATCAACACTTATATTATTGGATTTGGCGATTTCATATAAGGAATCTCCTTTTTTTACTTTGTAATAATTAAAAATATTATAAAGACCAGTTGGAATGGTTAGACTTTGTCCTTCTTTTAATAGATAAGGTGCGGTTAAATTATTGGCCTGGATTATTTCTATAACGGGAATATTATACTTTCTACCAATGCTTTCAATAGTATCTCCTTTTTCTACTATATACATGTCCATATAACAATACCTCCTTTTTTTAAATATATGAAAAAAAAGAGTAATAATTACTCCATATATATAGCAATTCGATTATCCCAGTTGAATGATAATTCTTTGTATTTTAAAAGTTGTTTTATTCCTTCTTGTTGATTGTAAGAATATAATGTATCGTCTGATATGAAGAATAAAGTTTCATTAACTAGTTTAAAGTCACTTATTTTTTTATTAAAAAGTTGTACTTTAATTTTACTATTGGTGTTATAGTAATAGACATTGTTTGAATCTGTTACATAGTAATATGTATCTTTATCGTTTTCTATAAACTTTATGCTGGTGCTTCCCTCGATTTTTTTTATATAATTGTTATTAGTTTTAAATTTTAAGTTGTTATCTCTAAAGGAATAAATGTCTTTTGTTTCAAAGCCTAAATTATAATAGAGTGCACCATTTTTTTTGTTTCCTACTTCTGTTACTTTTTTGCCGTTTTTTGATATTTTATATTGTTTAAGTTCATCTTTGTCAAATAAGTATATCTCATTATCAATAACGCCATTTATGTAAGAATCTTTTGATATTTTTTGTTTTGTTGTTCTGATTTTTGTTTTATTTTTTTTCATGTCAATAACATAGAATTCGTTGTATTCATATTTTTGGTTATAATTTGGTACTATATAGTATCTGCCAAGTGAGACTCCTAGGTTGTTTTTGTAGGTATCATTTTTAAAAAGTTTAATTATTTCAAGATTGTCATTTGATACACTATAAAAACCGTTATATTTATAGATTAGGATATGGAGTCCTTTTTTGATATTTTTTTGGTAAACTGAGAGGGTTTCTAAGTTTTTTGTACTATCACTGTTTTTTGCCCATGAGGGACTAGAAATACCTTCTTTTTTTAGGGTTTCAATAAATTTGGAAAGTTTATCTTTGTATGAATCATATGAAAATGATTCTTTGGAATTACTGCATAGTATATTGGTTTCTGTGTTTTTCTTATCTTTTGTTTTAGGATAAATGCATTTAGTATTTTCGGCATTATAAGTATATATTTTTTTTATTATCTTTTTTCTTTTATGAAAGTTGTCATTAATTTCGAAAGAGTATTTATAATTTTTATTTTCTATTTTGATGTAATATTTTTTGTTTTTATAGATTTCTTTTATTTTATATACTATTTTATCGTCTTTTATGTCGTATGTTATTTCGTGATGTGTTTTGAAAAGGTATGTAATTAATTCGAAGAATAGGATTAATATAAATAAATATATTAAAAGTTTTATTATTTTTTTCATTATTGTACTCCTCAATAAATTATTATTCTGCAACACTTAGTCTTATTATTTCGTCTATATTATCGTCGATAGCAGCTTTATTTTTTGTTTTGTAACCACATTTTTCACATTTGTACAAGATTTTATAACTATCTTTTTTTGATTTTTCTATTCCTATTGGTTTTAAAATGCCATGACAGTTTGATTTCCTATCACCAGGATTTATGTCTAAATGCATGGAATATAAACAGTTTGGGCAATGATCTCTTGCGGTGTACCCTAGAGGTTTAACATTTGTATTGCAATTGAAACAAATAAATTCTTCATCTATCATAGTAAATCTTTTATCTTGCATGTTTCCCCCTTTTTATCAAAGTGATAACTTTGTCTAAGTCATTTTTACAGGTTAAATGGGAAATGCTTATTCTTACTGAGGTTTCTGCTAGGTGTTTATTTTCTGTTAATGCATATACTGATTTAGAATAAGAATTTGAACTAGAACAAGCACTTTTGGTGGATATATAAATATCATCTTGTTCTAAATAATGTAAAAATGTTTCAGGTTTATAGTTTAAAATGCTTATATTTAAAATATGTGGTATAGAGTTTTTGCTTTGGTTAATAATAATATTAGGAAGACTTTTTAAGTTATCTTTTAGATAATTGTTTAAGTCTTCTACTTTTTTGTAATTTTGATTTAGATCTTTTAATGATATTTCTAAAGCTTTTGTGATACCTTTTACTAGACCTAGATTATATTTTCTTTGGCCATATATTATGGTTTTTAAATCTGTATTTTTATTTTTTAATAATAGTCCTATTCCTTTTGGGCCGTATATTTTATGGGCGGAAATACTTATTAAATCTATATTGTCAAAAGGAATATTTATTTTTCCTATACTTTGGGTCATGTCACAGTGGAAAGGTATTTTGTGCTTTTTTGCTAATTTTGCTATTTGCTCTACTGGTTGTAAAGTGCCGGTTTCTGAATTTACGGAGGAAATAGTTATTAGAGCAACTTCATTTGTTAATAATGATTCTAGTTTTTCTATATCTACTGTTCCATCGTTTAATGGGGCATATAATATTTCATAGCCTTTTGTTTCTAGGTATTTTAGTGATTCATTTATTGAGGAATGTTCCATTTGGGTTGTTATTACTTTGTTTTTATTGTTATCTTTTTCATGACATATGCCTTTTAATGCCCAATTATTTGATTCTGTGGATCCACTTGTTATGTTTACTTCTAAAGTTGTATTTAAGATATTTTGAATTCTTTTTTTATATTTGTTTAGTTCTTCCTCTGCTATGCTTTCGAAGAGAGACTCTCCTATTTCTTTTAATACTTCATTATTTATCATTGTTGTAGCTGAGTAGTCTAAATATGTCATAATATCACCTTTTTCTTAGTCAATTATAACATATTGTTGCATTTTTTTGAAATTTTTCCATAGTTTTTTACTATAAAGGCTTGACATAGGCTAAGGTTTTACCATATAATTAGTATTGTCAATTGTTAATTGATTGCTTGCTGCGGATGTAGTTTAATGGTAGAACCTTAGCCTTCCAAGCTAACTACGGGAGTTCGATTCTCCTCATCCGCTCCATTAAGTAAGTAAAAGCCTTTAAAATAAGGCTTTTTTTGTTGTTATTTTGAAAAAATACTCCTTATTTTCCGTATATTACACCTAAGTCAGAGTAATTTTGGAGTAATTTTTGCTAAATAAATCATGAATTGTAAATATTATAGAACAAGAACAAAAAAATATAAGAAATATGGTTATTGCACCAGATATAAAAAAGAAGTATCTCTTTTTTGCAAAGACTGTGAAGAAATAGAATATAAAAAATATAAATCTATGAATAAGAGAACTACTAAACAAGCTAAAGCAGAAAAAGATCGTTTTAGCCTCTTTACTAGTAATCTTAATATATGTATAGTGTGTGGCAAAACTAAAGAACACTTGCACGAGGTGTTTTTTGGCTCAAATAGGCAAGTTTCTATAAGGTATGGTCTTGTTATACCTGTTTGTTCTAAATGTCATTGTATGATACATAATGATAGTGAATTGCAAGGCATATGGCATGCTAGAGGACAAGAGATATTTGAGAAAACTTATCCTGATTTAGATTTTGTTTCTATTTTTGGGAAAAATTATAAATAATGCACAGTATTTTGATTATATTGTGCATTTTTTAATGATTTATATTTTTTCTAATCTTTTTATAATGATATTTTTTGTCAAAACAAAAAAAGACAGGGGGGTGACCCTGTCGAAATATGAAATCAACGATGACTTCCTTTCGGAAGTACGCATTATATTATCATATTATATTGTCGAATTTTGTCGTATTTTGTCGAATAGTGCGAAATTGTTGTGCATTTTATTTGCTGTGATAAAGATTATGGTTAGGATCCAACCACACAATATAAAAAACATTTTCAATAAAAAAACCATGAACCCTAAATTTATGATTATCAATTCCTAATTGCCAACAGTCATCTTTAATTTGTTCCATGAGAGTCGGATTTAAACTAGTAAAGCAACTTTCCCTTATTTGTTGGTCTTTCCAATCTATTGGATGTATATGATTTTGTTTTTTATAGTTTTTATCTGATAACTTCTTTTTGAAATTATCTATATTGGCATATTCAATAAGTTTATTTATCATTGAGTTATACAAATTTATTTTTTCTCTCGAATCGGTTATTAAATCAAAAGAATACTTTTTATTATTTGTGCAAAGATATCTATATGATATATGTAATTCTGTAGGAGTATCTTTTATGTTTGTTTCATTTATTATTTTATTAGGTTTACAAGAAATTTTAGGTTTTCTACCCATTTATCCAATTAATGAATTATAAAAAACAAACATATCTTTTTCTGAAATTTTTTTATTTGATGGTTCATATGGTTGTAATGTATCTCTTGCATTTTGCCAAGGCATCTCTCTATGTGTCATTGTTTCTAATTCGTCACCTGTATATTTGCCAAATGTTTTATATATTAAATCTAAAAATTTTTTTAATTCTCCAGAAATATTTTCGTTTAATTTTCCCTTATATTTATCAACTCTACCATAATTATTAGAGTATTTAGCATATAAAATCGGGCAAACTGGACCATGTACCCAAGCCTCAAAATAACAGTCAGAAATTAACTTAATTTTTAAATCATTTTGATTTTCATTATTTAAGGCAATATACCAAGCATAAGCATAATAAACCAATTTTTGCAATTTTTTGTGAGTCATTTCTTCTTTGCTACTAAAAAAATCAGCAACATCAAAAACAGTTATATTATTTTCTTTCATTTTTTCCACTCCCTTACTATATCCTATTCTAAATAAAGAATAGCATAGATTGACACAATATTCTAGTACTTTTTTCATGTATCTGTCAACCTCCTTCTATAAATATTATTCCCAATTTTTTTGATGTTACCTAAGTTTGTACAAAAAAAGACCTGCTCGTTTGAGCAAGTCTATTTTACATCTACATGGATACTGGTTGCCATAGTTGGTACACTTGGATATTCCTTTCTCCATTTTGTACGTCCATATCCATCACAGTAAGAATAATTAACTGATGAACAGTTCTTGATATACCAATCAATAGCTTTCTTTCTATTAGTAAATGACTTTGTTGTATATGATGTGTACCAGTCTGTAGCTTTTCCTTGCGTATGCTTAGAACCCCTTATTCCTCCTATGTTTGAGTTATATGTTACACATCTAAGCCCACTTGTTATTGTTAAAGAACCATACTTGTTTCTTAGTTTTTGCAAGTTTTTAAGTAAGTTAACTTTTAGAGTATCAGGATACCCTGTGCAGTATTTACCTCCACATTCACATTTAAACTCCTCTAACTTGAAGTTTTTAGTATGTTTCTTAACCCTATAAGCACTTATAAGTAAACGTTCGGTGTTTGTTCCATAAAGTCCGTCTATATCCTTTTTTCTTACAAAATATTTTGATTGCAGTCTTTTGTATGCTTCTCTTGTTTTAGTTCCTTCAACTTTATCAATTTTTCCGTTGTAGTAGCCAAGATATTTTAAATGTTCTTGTCTTTCTTTTATGCTCAACATCTTATCTCCTCCTAACTTTCTTTTTTTCAACATTTTTTATAATTTTGCGTTCCATTTCTATTAATTGTGTTCTGTCGTATGCGTAACCAAAGCTAGCCCTTTGAAATTCCTTACAACAATCGGAACAAGCTTTTACCCATTTCTCTGGTTCATACTCAGACTTAAAAAAGCCATAATAAAAAGGAATAGTGTTTTCAACTTCCCTTTCGCACACGTCGCATTTCATAATTCAATCCTCTTCTTCTTCAAATGCTGGATCTTTTACTTCTGGCAATCCTGCTAATGATGTTAAAACAGATAGTAACCCTGCCAATAAACTAGCAGAGCCAACCATAACCCAATTAACTTCGCTAAACACTACACTCGTTCCTATCATTGCCACTCCTGTCTGAGCAACTGTTTTTATCATTCTTACGAAACTAGCTTCCCACCATTTCTTACTTTTTAAATTATCCATTAATTTCCACCTCTTCATATATTTCTTTAGCCTTTTCCAAGCTATCAATTTGCTTGGCTAAGAATATAATGTTTGTCCTATATGGCTCAATATACGTTCCGTCATCAAGTGTTTGACCGTTGTCATTCTTGTCCTTTAACAAATAGCCCTTATTTGCTATTAATTTATTATCTATTATTTTCATAATTTACCTCCTTAACTTACATTCCAACCTTTATCTTGAGCAATTTTTATTTCGTCTTCTGTCAATTTTGCAAGATTAGTGCCTCCTAAAATCAATTGTTGGGGTTTAACGCCTGCTGTAGCTATATCGTATAAATCGTTTATCACGTTCATTAAGCTCTCGTGCGTCAATCTAGGACTGTCATCCAGCATCAACCGATAAGGTGTGTAATTTTCGTTTTGAGTTGTCAAATATGCCTGCCCTAAATTTTCAAACCCTCCAAGTGTTGTTAATGATTTGCAATTTGAAAAAGCATATGTAAAATTATCTATTTTTACACAATTAAGTTTTGGAATAGTAGTCAACGATGAGCATGAATTAAATATGGTGTAGCAATCACTTATATTTGAAAAATCATATGCTGGAAGTTCCTTTAAACTCGAACAACTAGCAAACATATTCCTTGCAGAACGTGAACCTGTCATGTCAAATAACTCAACCTCTTCTAAATTCGACATATAAGCAAATAAATTTTGATATTGCCATTTATATCCGTTCAAGAGTTCATAAACAAATGAAGGCAGTCTTTTTATTGTAGATTTGATATAATTAGATCCGAGATCACGTTGCTTAGCTGTGAAATAATCATTTATATCGACTCCACTTGTTTCAACATCAACCTCACTGTAACCGTCCAAATTATCAGCACTAGCCTTATAAACACCATTTGATGTTATAGTTTTAGTTCCTAATTTCTTCTCTGGTACATTTACATCAGCAAACTCTTTATCCTTAACATTGTAAACACCATTTGCCTTTATCTCTATAGTTCCAGTTGGTTCAGGAACTTCAACCTTAGCTGTTGCTTTATTAGCAATGTCATATTCTCCGTTTTCTGTTATCTCTATTTCGCCACTAGGTATGATATACTCATCAGGAATAGGGTTGACGGTAACCTTAGATAGACCGTCATAACCCTTGTCTGGTGTTATTTCTTGCGTTTCTTTTGTTGGAGTGGTTTCCTTTTCTTGGTTTTTAGCCAATATTATTTCAGGAAATGTTGCTCTACACTTTAATTTTAATATTTTAGGCTCGTTTTTTAATTTTAGTTTAAGCATCAAGCTTCACCTCTTTTAAAGCATTATATACATAAGTATCCTCTATCAACGTTCCTAAAATGACATCATTTTTGAATAATACCCTAGCTTCCATTTTTGTATTATTTTTGAATTTGAATGTTTCATCTTCAGTTAGCCAAATTTTGAACGCATTTGTTTGTTCATCATAAGTGACTTCTTTCATTTCATCATTGTATTCTTTAGTTAGCTCTCCTATATTGAATTGTGCTTTTTTAACTCCGTCAATTTCTAACAAATTGTCATTTTCATCAAGTATTTGCACTTCTAAATAAAACTGATTACCTTGTTTCATATTTTTGCCTCGTTTCTAATGCTGTTAATCGCGTTTCGTGATCATTTAGTGATAAATGAATATGTTCTCTGTCCTCTTCCGATTTATCCATTTGTTTCGTCAACATTTCAATCGTTATATTTAATTTTGTTAATGTGCCATTTACCTTTATTACGATTGTAAATATCGGGAGTAGCGCTGCTATAAATGCCAGCAGACTCATTATTAGTGCATAACTCATTTTTTAAACTCCAATAACATAGCGAAGCACATATTCGTCGTTGTGGAAGACTATGCCATTTTGAGTGATTGCTTGCTCGTTGCCATCAAACCCTGAAACTTTGGTATCTGTAATGTAAACATATTTCTTGCCGATATTTCCGTCCCAGCCATGAATCAGCAATTGACCATGACCTTTTCCAGAATGATTTTGAACATATGATTTTGGGATAAAGAAACAATTTACACCATTATTTTGAGCAGCTTCGTTTTCGTAATTGACCCAGACTAAAACTATTCCATTTTTTTGCTTTGACACACTTTGTGAAAGAGTGATTGTTTGTGATGCTTTCATAAAATACTCGCCGCTCCACAAAATATTATTAGTTGGATTATTAACTTCATTTATCGCTGCTACTAAGCTATTTTTGTTCTCTGTTGTCAAGTCGGATAATAATCCCACTTGTTGCATTATGGCTAAAGCTAGCATGTTTTGTGCCTTTTTTAAATTCGACGCACTTATTGGTGTCTCCCCTTCCCACACGGCATCTTGTACGGTTGTACCATCGCTGGTTAAAACTGCATTTTGTATTTTTGTACCGTTTTTCCATTCAAATAAATCTAAATTTAAATCATCAATATTCATAATATCAACTCCTTTCGTATTTTGTATCTACTCTTGTTGTGCCTTGACTTTCTGTATAAAAACTCATAACATAATATTTATTTATGGGGATTGTTTGTAACCCTTTAATACTGTAAAGTCTATATTTGTACATAACATATTTGTACTTACCAATACTTGGATAAATAAGATTAGAGGGTTGTAATACCTTGCTGGGATAAATCTCGTTTCCTAAATGTGTTTCTAATACTGGCATTAGGTTTGCATGTGGATAAAGAGTATTACTAGGTGTTAATGTCTCATTTATCCCTTTTTCCAACGTTATTCTAAATGTATTATCGTCAATTTCCTCTATCGGATTTTCTTTTACTAGATACTCTTCATTCAACAATCCTTTAAAAAAGCCTAAACCTACTGAATAAAGTTCTGCATAATATGTAGTTCCGTTTATTTTATATCCCAATGGCGATAAGTGAACAGGTATGCCATCTCCAGTATAATAAGCATCACTTTTGATACGATCTTTCCTATAAATATACAAACCAATATCCTTTTCAACTATTACATTGGAGGTTGCAATATCTACAAATGCATATATTGTATTGTCATTACCAAAGGCTAATTGCAAGATTTGTTTGTTCGCCATTTCATTTATGTCAGCAACATACGCAAATCCTGTCCCGTCTGATTTGTAATAACCGCTTGTATTATCAAACGTGTAATAAGTATCAATGCACGAATTATTGCTCTCATAAAATTTTTGGTTGGAAGGCAAACGATAATTATAATTTGCGGCTAAACTTGAAAAATCAATATATTTATTATACATGTATTCATTAAAAGAGAGCTGTTCTACATAATCTTGATTGTTTTCCTCCTTTATCAAAGAAATCCTAAAATCAAAGGAAACATTTGTTGGATTTCCATCTACTGACTGAATATATATATTTGCATCCTCTAAATATTTACCATAATTGTTTCTGTGAAGTGCAAACAAATAATTACCATCACTATTTCTTGTTACCTTTATCTTGTTACCATAGCGTGCAGAAACATACATAGCATGCTCGTACGTATTAGGCAATAATTCAACACTAAATTCTTTTTCAGCAATTCTTAAAGCAACACTTGTTTCTGACGAAATTAAAATTTCTCGCATTTCAAGTAATATTCTATAATTATCGCCTTTTTTTATAAAATCATTGTTTTTGAATTGAATTTTTGTCTCTTTTGCCACCGAAGAAGTTTTGCCAGTAAATCCCAACCAATCAAAATCTTTAATCGTGAAAGAACCATCTCCACTAGATTCCAAATCATGAATATTTATCAAATTGTAATAACTTTTATTGCTATTTTCTCTTGACTCTGAACTTATATCTCCCGTTTTGATATATACATATTTTAATGCTTTTTCTGGAGCTTTTATTTTAAAACTATCATCGTACTGACTTTTGCTAAAAAGCTTCAAATAATCAGATGTTATCGTGTTGCGAAAATCATATGTTCTACTATTTTTTATTTTAATATATTCGTTCTTTATTTTCATATATATTACACCACCTCGTGAACCTCTCCCATAGATTCCTCAATGTAATTACTGATAACCAGAGTTTCTATTTTTTCGTCCGATATTTCTTCTATGTTTGGCCTAAACAAGTCAATATAATTAGTTAAATAATTTTTATTCCTAAGTTCATAGATATAATCTTGGCTCTCATCATTTACATATGTAACGCTTATATCTGTACATATGTATTTATTGTTATCTAATAAAAATTTTGGTTTGTTAATTTCTACTATATCCCCTATGTCTATTTTTTTCCTCTCATCGAAGTATAATTTTGCAGAACTAGCTCCACCAGAATTAGCATCCAAATAAGAACGAGCTATTGTATTTATTTCTGACATCAATTTCCATTGTTCATTTAAATCTATAACTTTTTCCACTTGGCCTGTTTTACTTATGATCCCTTTTTGTCTTTCTATTTCTACGTTGTCGTAAAACCTAATATTGGTCCACTTCAAACAGCTAATAGAAATGAACTTCGTAATGGTCAATTTTGATGTGCCATTATATTTAAAACCCGTAACTAGACTAGAAAAAAAACTATCCTTGATTAGTTCGAAATCCTTTTCATCATCATCGTCTTCTGACGTTTTTATATTGTTAGAAATGTCTAATTTACCATCCTTTAATCTTACATAAAATATCTTCGTATCGCCCGTACTTGTTGCAGCCTCAAAATATATAGCTGGTGGATATTCTCCTACGTCATAAGCTGACAATGATGCTTTTAGTTCCTCATATGACTTTTTTATGTTTTTTAATGCGATATCTATTGGTTGCGCAAATGTTATTGTATCTCCATCGCTGATTTTTTGTTCTGTTATGATTGGATTTAATTCAACATTTTCGTACGATATACTTGCAGAATAAACACGAACATTTTTTATATTTATTACGTTGCAATAATCCTCAACATTTATGGTCGGTTCAATTTTATATAAACCATGTGGAGGTTTATCATCATATATCATCACACTTTCTTTTGAAAATTGATATGAAATATCATTGATAAAAATATTTTTATTTTCATCGATGTACCACCAAAAATTGTTGTTGTTTGACAATCTATTCAAGCTATCTTCAATCGTGTTTAGTACATAATTAACAGTCACATTTTGGTTTGAAACATTTAGTTCCTTTAACAAAAAACCATCATTCAGCAACGGTTGTATTATTTTAGTAATCGCTTCCTTTAACAAATATGTTCCTGTAACTATTACAGTTCTTACAGTTGTCAAAGCCATTGGACTGATCAATTCAATGTTTAACGTTCTGGAAACATCTCTCTCTAAATGCATATCAGAAATATTAAAATCACTAACATAACCAGTAAATAAGATGTTGTCATTTTCATCAACAATCTGACATTCTTGATATTTTTTGGGCAAGTCCGAAGTATTTAAGTCTGTAAAATCAATAGCAACTTCACTATATTTAACTTCTCGACTGGATTTTTCGTAATTGTAACTGTCAATCATTTTGTATTTTTTGTTATTATATCTTAGTGTTATCATATTGCCCCTCCATTTTTTAGAGTTTTAACAACATGTGGCGTTATAACTCTTCCCACTTTTTTTCCATCCAAATCAACATTGCCTTCAAACTTATTATTGATATTGATCGTGTTATTGATTCCGTAATTAGAATTTATAAATGCGTCTGCTTTAACTGAATTTGTACTTGCTACGATTGATTTTTTCATTTCTCTATACATTTCATCATTCATACTACGTATAGCTTTTAAAGCGCTACTTGCGTTTAGTTCAATACCTACCCCTATACCTGCTGCTATTTGTTTTCCCACGTCGTCTCGATAAACTCTTGATGGAGAATGAATTTTCAATTGTTTTTTTACGCTATTTAACATCTTTTTTAATTGCTTTTTCAATGACGTTGTTGTTTCTTTCATTCCGCTTGTAAATCCTGAATTAATACCAGCCGCTATTTGTTTTCCTACGTTTCTACTTGCTTTTGAACCATCTACACCAAGTTTTTTCAAACTATTTATATATGTTTTTTTAGCACTTTCTATTTTTTCCGCATATTCTGAATTTGCTCTTTTAGTTGCGATTTGTTCTTTTTTGGTATATAACGCTTCATAATCTCTCAATTCTTTGGTGCTCATGGAATCAATTTCTTGCAATGTTTTTAATGAGGTTACTCCCTGGTTTTCCAAGAATTCATATAAATTTTTATTTTTTATTTTTTTCTTTAATTTTATTAATGTTTTGTCCCATTCTTTTAACGCTTCAACTTGCGAACTTAAATTTTCTTTTAATGTTTCTTTTGATTTACTCTTGCTTGCCTTAAATCTATCAAATAAATTCATCGAGTTCATTATTGATTCTTTTCTTTGTTTTATTTCCTCGTCAATTTTTTTCATATCTGTCGCAAATGTTTCTGTGGCTGTAGCCACATTTTTCTTTATATTCGATTTTGAAGTGTTTAGTTTCTTTACTGCCTGGTTATATGCTGTTGTGCCTTTTTTTGTATGACTCACTATGCTTGACCAAAATGATATTTTTTGTACATCATTCAATGAATCTTTTTTGTTTAAAGATTTATACAACTTTTTGAGAGTTCCTTTTCCTAATTTATCTATTTGATTATATAATGCCTTTTGTTTTTTCGAAATTCCCAATTCTAAACCGTCAAGCAAGTAAACACCCATTTGCTTAGTAGCTTTAGAAGGAGAATGTTCTTTTAGTGATGACTTCAACTTTTGCAGCAAATTGCTACCAAAATTGCTAATAGTTGTATATACACTTCCTTTTTTGTATTTTATTCCTTCATCTACACCATTAACAATATTTTCTCCTGCGACCTTTCCTTCTTTTTGTTTTCTCTTCAATTCATCAATTAATCCTTGAGCTAAATCTCTAGCTGTTTGTTTTGTCATAGGTTTGCCTTCTTTTACGCCATTTATGTACATTTGCACGTGACCATTAGCGGTTTCTGCAAATTGTACTTTTCTTCCCGTAAGGTCCTGCATTAAATCAGTCATGCCTTGATTCCATATCCCTTTAATTTGTTCTTGAGTGATGTTTGTATTTTGTTTATATTTTTCTTGTTCTTTTGTAAGATTGGCAATTGTACTCTCTGCCCTTTTCACTTCGCTCTCGTAATAATCACTATCATACTTATTCTTATTTTCTTTCAAAGACTGCAAATAATTTTTTTGCATTTCTATTTGATTTTGGTAATTATTATATGTTTCCTGGTCTGTTTTACCCTTGTACTCTATTGTATCCTCATACATGCCTAATACTGCCTCGTAATTTTTGTTTTTTAAATTTGTTAATGCGTTTTCATAATTACCTATGATTAGTTGATTATTAGAGTATTGACCTCCTATTTCGCTTAATGCTTTTTTGGAATTGTAGAATGAACGTCCAACATCATCTAATTTATTAGCTAGTTGTATTTGAGCATTATTCAAACCTGGAATATCTGTAACTCTTAATCCGCCTATTTCATTTTTATATTTTTCTATTTGTTCCCTGCTTAAACCTGTAGAAATACTTAACTCTTTTAAAATATTATTGTATTCGCGCTCAACATTAGTTGTATCCTTTAACTGCTTTGCATATTGACGTTCCAATTCTGTTTTTTGGTTTTTAGCTTCGTTATATTCCTTTTCATGAGCATCCAATAATACTTGGGCTCTTTTGGCATTTATTACATCATCAATTTTCTTCTTCATACCATCATAATTTTTTATCAAATTACCTGTCATGGTTATTTCAGTACCTAAAGCTTCATTTAAGGTCGAAACAATAAATTTTGCACGATTTTCATATCCAGACTGCACTCTACCATTTGCATCAACTAGTCCTTGTAGTTCAGTATATAAAGATTGATAATAAGATAACTCTCCACCTTGTTCTTGCAAATATTCATCTTTTGCTCTTTTGGCATTATCCATAGATTGTTTGTAATTTTTTAATGCCTCGTTAGTTTGTAAAGTTACATTGTTAGTCTCATGGAATGCTTTATTTAGCGAATATGTTATTCCCACTAGTGCTGTCATTCCTGCAATGATCAAACCAACTGGATTTGCTTTCATCGTTGAATTCAAAATCTTCATTGCAACATTAGTTGCTTGTATTGGAGCAACAACCGCTTTATATGCTAACAAACTTGACAATAAAGTTCCAACTAAAGGTATAAGAGTTTTAAGTGCCGAAATAAGCTTAGTCCAATTTATTTTCTCAAGTTCTTTACCTATGTTTTTTAACACTTTTTCGAAATTTTTTCCAAAGGAATTTATTTGTTCAGCTATTCCGCCTAGTTTAGCCTTTTTTAGCCCTTTATCTAGTGAAGTCATCATACTAGCTGTACCACGTGTAATTGCAGTTTTCATATTTGTTATATTTGTTTTTATACCACCTGTTGAATTTCTTGCTTGCTCCTCTAACGATTTAAAACCATTCACGCCTTTTTTATTCATTGTAACGATTTGGTTCATAAAATCATCCATTGAAATAACTCCAGCTCTTAGTCCTGTACCCACGGTTGTTGTCATGTCTCCTGTTCCTTTTTTTACTGCCATTAATTGCTCTAGCAACTCATCAGCAATTGAAGACATAGGATTTGCTTTTGAATATTCTTGTGCAGCTTTTATATATTTATTTAAAGCTTCTTTGTTGCTTAACATAGCTGTAGATACTTGTTTTAATTGCGCTGGCATAGCTGTTTGTAAAGCACGCCACTCCATCATATCAGGCTTACCTTTAGCATAGGCTTGTGATATTTGTTCCATAGCAGTTGCTTGTATTTCAGTTGAAGCCCCACCTGCTAAAATTGCATTGTTAAGCGCTAAAAACAATTCTTCACTTTTTTTTACATCGCCGTTTTTAGATGTTAGACGTTGTACCGACAATGCAGCTTCATCCAATGATGTGGGTAATCCTGTTAGTTTGTCGCTTAAATCATTTATTACTTTTGCACTATCTTTGGCACTTATCCCAAGGTTTGACATAACCTTTGGAAAGTTGTTTAATGTATCTATACGCGAAACAGCTCCGTCTATGGAGTCTGTTATCATACTTATACTTTTTTCTACAAGTCTAGTTATTCCTAGACCTGCTACTATGTTTTTGATTGTTGAACCGCCGCTTTTGGCGCTTCCTGTCATTTTATTTATTCCTTTTTGAAAACCATCGGCATCTAATTTGGTATCAAACTTTAAGCTTCCTGCGAACATTTTATTTTACCTCCTCAGATACTTTCATTAAATATTCTTTGGTTTTATCTAATTGTTTTTGCAATTCCTTGTCTAGCGGTAGTTTCCAGTATTTTTTCAATTCTTTTTTATCCCTTTCTTTGCCATTATATGCTCTATAACTCTTTATACGTTCAAATTTGCATTCTTCTGGCAACGATTGAAATATCGCCTTATATTTCCACCAATGGAGTTTTTCTTCAGTCAAATCTATATTGAAATATTGAAAAAAAGCGCTCCAGATATATTCGTCATCGTATTCGTAACTATATATATCGTTCATCGCTTTCCCTTTTCCGCTTCCGCTATGATAATCTTCTCGCTCGCCACACGAATAAAACCATAAGAATTCTTTTAACAATAATTTCATATCTTTTTTCATATTTTTATGAAAAGTTTCAAAAAAAACAGGGCAAAACGATTTCAAAACTTTATACATTTTTATGCTTATTTCTTGTTCATCTATCGTATTAATGCCCTGTAATGTTTTTTCGAAATTAATCATTATTCTAAAATCTGTATTAATAAAGTACCTTTTATTGTTTATTTTTATATTTTGAGGTAATTTATTAAGCATTTTCATTTTTTAATACCTTCTATAATTTCTATTATAATTTTTATTTACTCTACTATTCATATTTTTATAATTATTGATTGTGTTATTGTACTTTTTAACTACGGTATTTATAGGTTGTGATACGTAATCTATGTAATCAGACATTATAGCAGAAAAAATAGCTAGTCCAACACCTGTATCAACTTCATTATACCCGTTTTCTTTTCTTACTTTATTTAATTTTTCACACGCATTTTCTCCTAAAATGCTATCTAATAATTCAACCATATTTATGTCATCATTTATTTGTTTTACATCTATTTCATCCAATTTATTTGTATTTATTTCAAATTCTATACCATATATTTTTTCTTTAAATTTTTTATCTGTATCTCTAAATTCTATATTTCTCAATTAAATTACCTCTTTTCTTTATTTTTTATGCATTAGGTGTAAATGTTTTTGTTGCTACAGTGAATGTACCATCTACAAAATCACCGATTTGTTTAAGTGAACCAGAAATAGTTTGTGGTCCTGGTTCTGCTCCTAATTCATCTGGAACATTTGAAACTTTAAATTTTCTAGCCTTAAAAACACCATCAGTTTCTCCTGACTTTCTCCAAAGTTCCACTCTTACATAGTTGAATTGAGCATCTGAACCAGTTTTTTGATTTCTAACTGTGTCATACAATGCTTCTGTACATGCTTCGCTTTCTATTAATTCAGCATCATAAGGAAATTCAGCTTGATAACCTGTAACTTTTGTGCTTGAAGCCTTATCTCCTACATATTGTTTTGTTTCTTCTTGAGTGTTTGGATTTTCTCCTAATGAAGTAAACCCAGTATTCATTAGGTTGTATTCTTCAGTTTCACTTGCTGATGTATCTAAGTAATCAGCATATTGATATCTCATAATATTATTCATTTTTTTATTTCTCCTTCCTTACATTAAAAAATAATTGCAGCATATACACACTTACCGAGCCATCTTCTGATTGTTCATAAGTTAAAGCATTTGCGCAACTGATTTCTATTATTTGTTCGTTGTTCCCCAAAATTGGAAAATCTTTTTTATAATTTTTTTCTGCTAACCAATCAGAAAGTTCATCTAGCCAATCTAGATTAGTTAATCGATGTTGATCTATTTCACTCTCGCTTTTTAATAAAAGCATGTATTGATATTGTCTATACCATCCTGTGTCTCCTATGTATTTAAGAGGAAGACTCTCTACGCCTGTGCGTTGAATAGCTAAGTTTTTAACTGAGTCTGATAATAGTTCATTGTGAATATTTTCTGTTTGAGCAATTTCATTTATAGGTTCATATTGTTGAAGCCATTGATTAATTTTACTATCCATTTATTCTTTTAGCGTATGCCGCTACTTGTCTATATATAGAACTTTTATGGGCTGCTTTCATTCTTTCAAAAGGATGTGCCCCTCTTAACCCACCAAACTGATAAGTTAGATTTTTATTAGTAAGTACTTTCCTTTCTCCTCGCTTTGCCCATGCACTACGACTGTTTATTCCTACCATTACTTTCCCGCCTGCTTGAAATCTAGCATATGGAACATTTATCCAAACAACTCCACTACCTGGATCACTTGATAATCTAATTGATTTCGCTTGCGTTCCGCTATCGTATGAAACATACTTTTCTAATAATCCAATCACTTTATTATCTAAAAAAACTTGTGTTTTGTTTAAGTTGTTATTGAATTTATTTTCGTAGGCTTTGTTATATTCTATATATGCTTTACCCTTTCCACTATTTGATATGTATATTTTTCCTTGTGGAAATTCCACTTTCAAAATTTTTGCCACTATTTGGCTCCAATCTTGATGTGATTCAATGGTTTTGTATCAATGTTTTCAAATATAAATTTGTCTATGCTAGAAACCTCATAAACATCATCTTTGCCATATTTTTTTCTCATTTCTGTTAAAGGAGCGTTTTGTATTTTGTCAGATACGTTTAAAGCAACTATTACGTCGCCTTTTTGGCATCGCCAAGTGTCATTATACCCACTAACATCAAACACTCGTATAAGAGCGTTATCAGTGGTTTGTACACCTGTTTTATTTCTATTTAAGTAAGACGTATTTCTCACGCTTGCTTTTTTATTGTATCTAACGTATTCGCTTTCTTCCTTGTGGAAAATAGTGATATCTTGAAGCAAATCGTCAAACATTAAAGATACCTTGTCAAACTTAGTGGAAGACCTTCCAGAATGTTTGCTTTATCCTTTTTTATTTGAGACTCACTTTTTTTGTCAGAACTTTTATTTATACTGACACCATCAATTGATATACTATCAGCACCCGTTCCATATATTCCACTATTACCACCAGAATTTTTGAGAAAATCGCATAATTCACAAGCAACATATTGTAGTTGCCACTGTTCTTTTGAACTCAATGTTTTTATTACTTCTTCAGTTAAATCCTTGTTTATGTTTTTATCAATCTCTCTACTTGCTTTTACTATCAAAGAGTCAAAGAGGTCATAAGACAAGTTGCCTTTGTACTCTTTCAAATAGAAGTTATAATCAGCATAATTCGTCATATCTAACCTCTCCTTTTTTATTATTGAACTTGAATATTTCTAAATACTCCAGCTTTTAACGTATTTTTTAATACAACTGCCGCTACCATTTCAACGTCGCCTTCTTTTACTGTCCCAGGCTCATTTAAATTTGGTAAATAAGATTGAACAACATCATTACCAGTTGGTGAAACTCCGTGGAATCCATCTTTTGCTATTTGAACAGCATATAAATCAGTTGTTCCTTCATCGGAGTTGATTTTAACACATGGTTCTGTTGAAGTTCCATTATAATACTCTTCCAAATCAACCAATGGAATGTTGTCCCACATATCTATACTTCTTCCAAATGCATCCTCAGATTTTGTATAGTAACCTGCTCTACGTGCAATACCCTTTATCTTAGTGATTAGTTTACTATTTCCTAAGAACATTGTAGGTTTACCTTGCATTTTTGAAACAAACTCATCCATTTTATCTAGAAAATCATTATAATTATCATCCATGTCTTTTGAACTTGCTAATTTTACTTTATTAACTATTTCATAATAGTTACCTATATTAGCTTTTTCTGGACTAGCAACCTTTGTATATTTGCTACCGCTTTTAGTATAATATGTCTTTTTAGTATCTACTTCAGTGTCTGAAGTCTTTTGATAATCTGGTGCATTATATTCTGTACTTGAACCTGCAAGCATAACATTTAAACCATTGAATTCTTTTTCATCTATAGTTTCATCACCATTGATTACAGTATTATGGAATAAATTTATAGCACCTTTAATTTTTTCTTTTAATTGAAAATCTAATTCATCAACTGCACCGCTTGTATTTATTAAAACACGGTCAATTTTAAAATTACCTCCAAATATTTTTAAATCAGCACTAGCCTTTTCTCTTTTTGCTTCATTATTTGTATATTCCCCATTAATCGCTCTGAAGCTTGCAGTTGATGGGGTTTTTAATTTCATATATCCGTAGGTTAATGTAGAACCTCCAGTTCCTGGTGCTACTGCATTGTCAAATACTAGTTTATCTAGTAAAAGTGAACCTCTACGAAATTCATCAATTATGGCTTGGTCTACTTTATCAGCCATACCAACTTTACTTTCTGCTAAAGTAATCATTTTTCATCTCTCCTTTTCTATTGTTTATATTTTAAACGTAATGCTCCTGTTAAATCAGCAGCATTGTCGTTAGGTGGGGTTTCTCTATGATTACCACCTAAATCAATGTTTTGCCCATCATCTTGTTCATTGAACAAATAGGCATGGTCTTCTTTTATTGTTTTTATTTGTTCATCGAGACCAGTGATAGTGTATACACCATCTTTTTCTTCGTAAGATAGTTTTTCATTGTCAATTAATTTTGCTAGTATATTACTATCTTTTGCTTTTGAATTAGCTAATGCTTTTTCTAAAGCAGTGTTTTTCTTGAAAGTTTCGATTTCTTTACTACCATCAGCCTTTCCTAAGTCGTATTGTTCTTGTTTGATAGCTTCAATATCTATTTCATTGGCTTTTTTTACTTTTCCATTTAGATCTTCTATCAATGATGTTTTTACTTTAATATCATTTTCTAATGTCGCTATTTTTGTATCTTTCGCTTCAATAGCCTCTCCATATAAATTCAATACCCCATCCACAATACTTTTCTTCACTGTATCATCTTCAACTGATGTTAATAAATTTTCTACTTTCTTTCTATTCATCTTTCTTTTCCTCCTTACGCTTTTTGTAACATGGTTCGCTCCACTCCAATTCTAGAAAGTTGCTAGTCCTATCGTTGCTATGCCACACAAAAAAGCCGACTGAATCGACTTATGATGCCTTTGCAGGATTTGCACCTACCAAACTATTAAGGCATATAAAAAACACCTTATTTGGTGCTTATATTTAACTCTTTTTTTCTTTTTTTTATATATTCATATAATTTTGCATGGAACTCATCTGCATATTTCACACTTTCTAATTCATTTTTAAAATTTTGTTTCGTCGCCTTTTCAAAGTATTCTTCAAACATTTCATCTATTTCTTTGTTCAACAATTGTATTTTCTCATCATTTGTCATTTTTCCACCTCTTATATCCACAATTATATTTATATGAATATTTTATATTTTCAATATGATACATATCATTGTTATATATCTGAATTTCTTTGAACGTTGGTACTTTTTCTTTAAAATGTACATTTGTATTTATTTCAAATGTATAATTTTTGCTAATGCCTCTTAACACTTTCAACTCATTATTGTAAAATAAATTTCTATCTTGTTGAGTAAATGTTTCAATAATACCATCAATATCAGGATGGTTATGTGTAACATAAGCCCCTTTTAGTTTTTCATTCAAATCAATATCTGGATAAACACTAAATTTATTTCCATAACACCTATATACCTCGCCTTGTCTTGTAATAACTATCGCATTTTCTATTTTATCATCTTTTATTATTTTTTCATAGTTTTCAAGTTCCCTTATTGCATTTTGATATGAAACATTATCTATAGTTTTTAACAATTCAGGCAATTTATGAGATGTTGGTGTTGAATGACTTGTACCAGATAGTCCATTAATATAATTTTTATTGTTATAGATTGATTGCCACGTCCTTATATCACTCATTCTTATATTATTAGCATTGCAAAATGCTTTGTACTTTATCCTTGCATTTCTTAGACTAGACTTTGCTGCTGATGAAATATTACCACTTGCTATCTCATTTTTTTTATTTCTTATTTGTCTTTCATAGTATCTTGCTTTTTGTTGGATTCGGTAGTTTTCTGTTGTTTTCTTTAACGATTGGTGTTCTTTCCCATACGTTTTTTTATTTGACTGATTTTCGAATTCCTCTCTCCAGTCATAGTTGACAATATGATAACAATTATATTCCTCAGTTAAGTGCTCATATTTTTTAAATTCCTCCTTACCCATAACAACATCATCTATAACGTTGTGAGTAGGTCTACATCGATAACTATGACCTATTACTACGCAGTTGTAATCAATAGTGTCTCCTATTTCTTTAGCAAGACTATTGGCTGTTTGAGTTAAACTTGTCATTAAGTTTAGTCTGGCCATACTTTCTAATGACCAATGTCTACCATTACTTTCTAGTGTTACACCATTTTTGGCCAATCTATTAACAGATTCTTTCATCGCTGATACATAGTCTTTTTGGCCACCAGTAACTTGTTTGTATAACTTGTCCATTTCATTTACAAATGCTGTTTTTGAAGCAAACGCTACTGATTTAGTCATGTTTGAAAATGACTTGTTCGTGGATTTGCTCATATAATTCAAGAGGTTCAACATTTCTTTAGAAACTTTATACTCTGCTCCTACTCGACTATATTGTTCTTCATAACCCTTCAACTGTTCTTGTACAAGGTTATTATATATTTCATTAACTTCTGCTTTTCTAACCTTTGTCAATTTGTTTGTTTTCATTAAGGCTTGTTTAAATATTTCTTTGCCACCAGTTCTTATGATAGCTCTAATTTGGTTAGAAGTATAACCAGATACATATCCAATTTCTTTTATTTTTTGAATTATTTCTTTGGTTAATTCTCTATTCAAATCTTCATACATATCTACTATCTTGTTTCGATTGTATGATTCCATTTTGTCAGGTGTTATCATCTAATCACCTACTCTTCATCTTGCTTGCTTATCTCTTCGTCTTCTATCATTTTTTTCGCTGTTGTTTCATCTTCACCGAAAAATTTCATTCTATATTCCCATGGTTGCCTTAAACCAGCTGCGATTTCTGATTGATATTGTTCTTTTAAGTCTTCTTCACTGATTAGGAATCCATCTGTATTAATGACCTCTATCTTGTCATTTTCATTAACTTTTTCTTTAAAAAGAATTCTACCTAATAAAAGAATACCTCTGCAGATATTTTCAACAAATTCATCAACGTTTTCTCTATATTTCCTGGCGTTTATTGTTAAATCTGCTCTCTCTCCCAAGTACTGTGTGGCGGTAACAATACTACCACTTGAGTTAAATTGATAATATTTTGTTCCTAAACCACATTTGAAACTTAGTAAATCTAAAAAGAATTGTATTCCATTTTTGTTTTCATCTACTCTTAATTCTGGATTGTACTCTTTGATTTCTCCTTGATCGTTAACATTTTCAACGGGATCTCCAACAATTTGAAATTGTTGTTTACTTACATCATCTGGATAAACGACATTCCCTTGTTCATCACGATAAGTTAACTTTTTGTTATAAAATACTTTTTTTCCCCCTAAATAAAAATCCATTACAAAGTTGTGAAATGCTATGTCTGCTGCATATATTTGATCGATTGCATTACCATAAATCGAAAAACCTAATCCATTAGATTCTGATATTGGATTTTCAATTGGTGGCACTAATATACTGAACAGAGGTATATCTGAATTCGTATAATACATTTTCAAAACATTATTTTTTTCTATTTCTTTACCATTTTCATCAATATATATATTCTTTATTCTGTAACTTTTATATTCTTCATTATGTTTATCTTTTCTTTTTACTAGTTCATGAATTTCTATATAATAATTTATTTTGTTTTCTATTCTGATTTCACTTACAAATGCACAATCTATTATTTTTCCGTGTTCAATTTTTAATGGAATAATTTGACTAGCATTTACCCACACTTGATCGTATTCGGTAAATTTGTCCGCCACTAATTGTGTGCCTACCAATTTCGCATTTTTTACTCTGTTGATACACGCACATGTACCAGAAAACGCACTTTTTTCTATACCTGTTGCGAGATTTTTATTGAATTTCAATTTTTCTAGTTGTTTTGTCAAATAATCCTTGTTTTTTTCCGTAGTTGTTATTTGATCTTTTTCGCTCCAACAAATACTAGCCCAGTCCTCTGATATTCGTTTGGGCATGCCTAGCGAATACATTTCTTTTTCATACGTTCTATTATCGTAAACTACTTTGTATTTGTGAAAATCTGTTTTACCTTTCCACAGATTTATCCAACTATTTATTTTTGAATAAAAGCCATCATAAGGATTATAGCCTTGCTTACGCAAGTATTCAATTATTTTACTGTTCATACATTACCTTCTTTCTCATTAGTGCTGTCATCCATTTTTCCCATGAATAAACAAAACTATCTAAACTATCTATGTCCGACGTTTCTCCATCATCTATCCATCTTTCATCTTTTGCTTTTTCATCATATAAAGCACCTTTTAACGCTTCTACGCATGTTTTTGTAGTGCCTTCAACAAAGGTTAACCTGCTACTGTTTAATAGCCTTATTATCGATTCTATTCTATCTCTAATCGGTGTTTTAATACTGTTTATTACTGGTATATTAAATTTAAGTTCTGACCTCAAAGAATTGTTTAATACTTGTTCGGCACTATCGCAAAATATACCTTGTGGATGTCCGTATAAATCTTCTATTTTTTGAATAAATTTATTTATCCACGAAAAAAGAACCTCTGTATCGGTTCCTGTTGCGTTCATCTTTTCACTTGCTAAGACTTGTATTTTAGAATAATCTCTAGCAATTTTTGTTGCAGTTATCGAATGACATGATTTATTTCCGCCCCAATCGACGCCTATCATTATCATTCCGTCGATTACTTCTTTTGTTATGTATCTCGACTCATTTTCTGCTATTGGTTTGAATATGATACCTTCGGCATTGCACGCTTGTCCCAAAATGTATCTATTGTAATAGACTGTACCTTTCAACTCTGTGCATAACTGTTCAACATAATTGTTTGGTAAAAAAGGATTATCAAACAATGTGTATCTTTGTAAATAAACATCTATATCACTATTTATGAATTTTTCAAACCAATGATTAGGATCCTGAGGGTTTCCTGCAAAATCACAACAACTATATTCAAATGATAAGCGGGTTTTAAGCAACTCAAATACTTCTTTATTGATGTCATAAGCTTCATCTATGTATAGATACTTTACTCTGGGTCCTCTGAACTTTCTAACTCTTCCTACATTATCTGCCCCTATACAATATACTTTTTCTCCCAATATTTTGCATGTGTTATCACTCGAAATGTCTGTTATTACTTTGTTTGAATAAATTTCTTGTAGTGGTTCTATAACATTTCTTTGAATTGTCTCTTTCGAAACACCAACTATAAAGTTTAAACCTTTTTTTCCTTTTCGTTCTCTTATTCTGTCTGGAATCACAAATAAAGTATCAACATATGTTTTTCCACATTGGGTAGCCCCTACCTTGCCATTCCAACGATGATTAGCATTAACAATATATTCTGCTTGTTTTTCACTAAGCTCAATTGTCCTTTTGTTCATTTGCAGTTTTCCTAATCTTAATCAACATATCCGTTGCATTGTTAATTGCTTCCATGCTTTCATTGTCGATTACTTTATCACGCCATTTATCTGGTTTTCTATTTTTTAACCAAAATATTTGCGCGGTCGTATCTCCTGGAACGTGAACATCTTTTTTTAAAGTATGAACATCTCCATATTTATCAAGTTTTTCTTCTTCAATAGTTATGGTATATCCAAGTGCTTTTTTCAGCAAAGCATTTTCAACTTCAAAATCAACAACCTCTTTGCCTCTTTTTAAGGCCTCTAAAAACTCTATTGATTTTTTTTCCCAATTGTAAAATGTTGATGTTGCAATTCCTATATTTTTTGCCATTTGTTCATCAGTTAAGCCTTCTCTTGCCCAACCTTCAAGCAAGATTAACTTATCTCCTGTTAGCCATTCATCAATCTTGCTTTTAGCCATAATTAATCTTCTTTCTTTTCGTTTTTGTTTTCTTTTAATTCTTTCCCGTCTTCAAGAAAGCCTTTAGAAAATAATTCTTTATATCTTTTTTCATTACAAATATATTTTTGACCAATTTTATATTTTTTAAGATTATTTGTTTTATCGTTAAAATCAGTTTTCACTCTTGCTTCTATCATTTTTTTATTTCCTTTCACGATTTTTTTATACCTCTTACTAAACCCACCAAACTGATTGAATGAGGTATCCAGTTTCGCCCCTCTTTCAAGTACTCCCTTATAAGAAAAATAGGGCTCCACCGTTAGATAGTGCCCTTGCAAAAGAATATTTTCTTTTTTCTTGCATAATAAAAGAGCATATCTCTATGCCCTTATGCACCTGCCATGAGGTTTTGTAACCTCTATTTAGCGCAAAGATTACGTCAGCATGGTAGGACGATTACTCCCCCTACCAAAGACTTGCACTTGGGATGTTAACATTGCTGACGAATCCCTATTATTAAAACAGCTGAATAGAAGTGATTTAGTGCTTGATTATAAGCACCATATCAAGTAAATAAAATTTCGCTTCCATTCCTATTGGTCTATATCACTAATCAGGTACCATAGATATAGTCATCAATAGGTTCTACCAGTTGGCCACGTCCTCGCCAACATTCTCTCTTTATTTACTCAATATGCCACCTATAAGGTAGCACTTTGATTTTGAGGTACAAGTTATGGATTTTTTATCATCCACAATATCATATTAACAAAAATATGATGTCATGTAGTGTCATTTTAATTATTTGCTTTAAAGTTGTATATAGGTTTAATTATTTTTATAATATCAATAGTGTCTCCAATATTGTCTATTATTTCTTGCATTGGTTTATATACAAATGGCGCTTCATCAATAGTGTTTTCATTTACTGATGTTGTATAGATATCTTTCATGCTTTCTTTGTATTCATCTAAGCTAAAAGTTGCTTTTGCTTTCATCCTAGAAATTATTCTACCTGCTCCGTGTGGTGCAGACTGATTCCAATCATCATTACCTTTTCCTATACCAATAATGCAACCGTCCCTCATATTCATTGGTATTAATACCATTTCACCTTTTTTAGCAGATATAGCTCCTTTACGAA
>OIYG01000642.1_pt1 | contig 32406 bp, 38 predicted proteins | sample 1587861 | NCBI WGS metagenome assembly OIYG01 (sample SAMN03283272) | human gut metagenome | biome: human-associated habitat; material: feces | host: Homo sapiens | place: Peru | collected 2012 | reverse complement strand
TTATGGTATGGTATGGTATGGTGTGGCGGGGCGGGTGTACTCCTATGTAAAAACCATTCATAATGGGAATACGGGCTTGCAAAAATATGCAAAACACCCAAGATTAAAAACAGATTCCGAATCACGCACTCGCATTAAACAACACTGCTCGTGCTGCTCGGAATTGTATATTGGTGAGCCTACAAAACGGTTTGTCATTCTGAAAACTTAGAAAATTTTTGCGATTGAAAAGAGCAAATTTATTTTCTTGTTATTCAGAATCTGTTTCAAATAACATGAAAAGGAGTACACGAAAACATGAAAAAACTAGCTTTTACATTGGCAGAAGTATTGATAACACTGGGTATTATCGGTGTAGTTGCTGCGATGACCTTGCCAACTTTGATAACAAATTATCAAAAACGTGCAACGGTTGCCAAGTTAAAACGAGCTTACTCCGTGATTAAGCAAGCATATTTGATGTCTTATGACCAAGTTGGTGATTTGCACCCTAATAATATTCGATTATTGGGAAAATATTATTATTTCAAAACATATTGGGCTCCGTATATACAGGCGACACATTGCAACTCTTTTATTGAATGTGGTTATGCTTCTAATGACAAACCTTGGAAAAATCCAAATGGGAAACCTGTTGGAACTACTGCTATGGACGAGAGAGTATTTTATACAAATGATGGTTTTTTGTATGGTATTAATCTTGCAGCGGAAACTATTAATGTTGATCTCAACGGACCAAAAGGTCCAAATCAGTATGGAAGAGATGTATTTTCGTTTGCCAAAGTATCAGATGCGAAAGGTAATAATTTGTATCTTCGCTGTTATGAGATGTCAGATTTTATGCTTAGACCTCATTGTGCTCGCAATAACGGAGCGTGTTGTGCTGAAAAAATTCGCCGTGACGGTTGGAAAATTACAAAAGATTATCCGTGGTAGGCAAAAATTTGTTTCTATTCCACAATTTCGTACAATTCTTGGGCTTGTTGAATGCTGACGTTGCCTGTCGGTACTTTTAGAACTTTTGCTTTTGTCGTACGGGTTGCGTATTCGATTTCAATAATATCGTTTTCTTTGATTTGTTTTGCCGGTTTTGCGGGATTGCCGTTTACGAAAACTCTGCCCATATCGGAAACCTCATTGGCTACCGTTCTTCTTTTAATCAATCGTGATACTTTTAAAAATTTGTCTAATCTCATAGTTGTCATTTTAGCACAGTTTTTGATTTTATGATATAATTTTTTCAAGGGAGATGTGCAATTTATGAAAAAGTTGTTAGTAATTTTATTTGGTATGTTTTTTATATTGATGTTGGGGGTAAATGCTCAGGTTTTTGCTGATAATATCAAGTTTGCACAGATTACGGATACTCATTTATCCGCTACAAACCCTTATACTGCTTCAGTTTTGGAAAGTGCCGTTGAAGATATTAACAAACAATCTGACATTTCTTTTGTTGTTTTTACGGGCGATAATATTGCAAGCCCTAAAGAAGCAGATTTGAACGAGTTTGTGAAAATAATTAAGAAATTGAATGTCCCTTATTATATTGCACTCGGAAATTCTGATGTTTACAAGTCTAACGGTTTGTCAAAAGTTCGTTATTTTGAAATTCTGAAAGAAGCAAATTTATTGAAATTTAACACTCAAAAAACTCCAAACTATGTTTTCAAAAAGAATAATTTTGTTTTTGTTGTGGTTGACGGAGCAAAAGAGGTTGTTCCGGGTACGGTCGGGTATTACCGCAAGGATACTTTGGATTGGTTGGACAAGGTTTTGACAAAGTATTCTAAAAAAGACGTGGTAATATTTCAACATTTCCCTGTTGTTTACCCGAAGGAAGTCGAATCTCGTTTGAAAACTCACAAAACTTACCGTGTAGAAGATTACTTGAAGGTTTTGGCAAAGCATCAAAACGTTTTGGCTGTTGTATCGGGACATTTTCATGTGAATGCGGAAACTATGGAAAACGGTGTTTATCACATAAGTTCGCCGTCACTTTTGACGTTACCGCAAGCGTATAAAATTATTGATATCGTGACAACAAAAGAATTTTCACCGATTATTTACACTCAGCTTCGTGAATTTGATGTTAAAAAAGATGCTAATGCCGGAATGGCGGAAGTTTCGGCAAACTAACGGGTTAATACATCTTTTACCCATTTGAAAATAGTTTTTCCTTTAAAAAGTACGGCAAGAGTTCCGCCAACACCTAACAAAATCTTCAAAACCATCGGAAATTTTATAACTTCTTTGGGTTTTGCTTTTTTTTGCTTCTGAAAAATATCCGATTGAATTTGATTGTATCGTTGTTCTGCTTCTTTGTCCGAGTACAGCGTTTTGGTCGGAAGTTTGTCAGGCATGGTCAAATCTTTGGCGAAGACTTGGTCTCCGTAGTGCATTGATTTGTTTGCAGGATTATCTATTTGTACTACCATATTTATATAAAAACATTTTTTGCATAAAAATTGCTACCTGATTTGTAAATATTTATTACCTGTTTTGGAAAACGGTTGGGTTTTGACTTGCTTTTTATTTCTGTTTAATATAGTATGACAATATAATCGCAGACAATTAGTTTCCGAATGTCGGAATTAAATGAGAAATCGGCTAATCGAGATTACACAAATGAAAATAAATAGCATATATATTTGACTAAGTGTAAGATTTTGCGATTTAAAACGAAGAAAGCAAAGTCTTTTTTCAGTTTTAAGGTCGATAACACAGATTGCAAGGCAATCACAAAACATTTTAAAGGAGCTAAAATGGCAACAAAAGAATTCAAATCACAAAAAATTGATGCTATTAAGGCAAAAATCGAAAAAGCTCAAGTAGCGGTTATTACCGAGTATCAAGGTTTGACAGTTGAAGATATCACTAAATTAAGACGTGAAATCCAAAAGAACGGTGGCGATTACATGGTTACTAAAAACACTTTAGTAAAAATCGCTGTTAAAGGAACCGAATACGAAGCATTAACTGACAAAATGAGCGGACCAATCGCATTGGCTTTCGGTTTTGAAGATCCTGTAACACCTGCAAAAGCAGTTGCTAAATTTATCAAAGATACTAAAAAAGGTGCTATCGTTGGTGCTGTATTGGACGGTAAATTATTAACTGAAGCAGAAACAAAAGCTTTGGCAGAACTTCCTACAAAAGAAGAACTTTTTGCAAAAATGCTTGGATCTATCAATTCGCCGGCATCAGGTATCGCAAATTCTATCAACGCAGTACTTTCTCAACTTACAAGAGCAATGGCTGCAGTTCGCGACCAAAAAGCTGCTTAATTTGGCAGTTATATTTAAGCAAATGTGCTTAATTTTGTATTAGTAAATTACTCAAAATTATAAAGGAGAAAAACAATGAGTGTAGAATCTATTTTAGAATCAATTGAAAAATTAACATTATTAGAAGCAGCAGAATTAGTTAAAGCTATGGAAGAAAAATTCGGCGTATCTGCAGCAGCTCCAGTAGCAGTTGCAGCAGCTCCTGCAGCAGCTGCTCCGGCTGACGATGCTGATGCTGAAGTTTCTGTAATCTTGGCTTCAGTTCCTGCTGATAAGAAAATCGCTGTATTGAAAGAAGTTAGAACTTTGACAGGTTTAGGCTTGAAAGAAGCTAAAGACTTAGTTGAAGCAGCTCCTAAAGCAGTTAAAGAAAATATCAAAAAAGACGAAGCTGAAGCAATCAAGAAAACTCTTGAAGCAGCTGGTGCTACTGTTGAAATCAAGTAGTTTGATTTTTAACTCAAATTTCGACAAAGACGGTTCTGAAAAGAGCCGTCTTTTCGTTTGATTTTTATTTTTCAATGTGCTATTATGTTCCTGTAAAATTTTAAATAAGGAGAGTTTTCAAAGTGATTTCACTAAGCGGTTTGTTATTATATTTGGCATTTGTAGTTTTTTGTTTGTTTTTATTGGAAATTATCTTGAGAAAAAAATGTGGATTCGATTTTCAGGAATATTTGGTAGAACAATATAAATCCCATTTCGGAAAAAACAAAGGTGCACAAGTTGCTCCAATTACAAAATCAACGGGTAACAAATCTTTGGTGTTAATAGATGCAGGAGCAAATAAGGCAACCGTAATTGCGACACTAAGGCAAATTATGGCAATAGATGCAACTACCGCTCAATCACTTGTTAATGCCGCTCCTACCACAATTTTGAAAAATGTTTCCGATACCGAAGCCGTTATGAATAAGAATGCTTTAGAATTTGTCGGAGCAAAGTTAGAAGTTAAATAAAAGCGAGTATTAAACCTTTATGAAACAGAAAAAAGAACCTTTTGAACTGAACCCTAAAAACTAGACAAAGTAAAAAAAGTCGGTTTTAGGGTTTTAATATATAAGAATGTACAAATGAAAAGAAAACCTTATACAGTTCAAGAAAAAGAAATATTGTTACAATCAATAACAATTGAAAAAATTGCAAATAGTAGTGCAACTTACAAAAAAGAATTTAAGTTGTATGCAGTTGGAGAATATTTAACTGGAAAAACTCCTTTAGAAATATTTATTGAAGCTGGTGTAGATATTAATATACTGGGAAGAGAACAACCACACAAGTGTTTAAGTCGTTGGTTAAAAATTCATAGAACATATGGTCCAAATGGTTTATTACAAGAAAATCGATGTGTAAATAGTACCGGTCGTCCAAGCAAAAAAGAATTATCTATTGAAGAAAAATATGAAAAAACTTTAAAAGAAAATGAAATCTTAAAAATGCAGGTAGAATACCTAAAAAAGCTCCGAGGCTGGACTTAAAGGATTTAACTCAAAAATTTGAGTTTATTAACTTAATGTCCAGCTATTACAAAGTTATAGAAATTTGCAATTGGTTGCGTTACAAGGGAAATTTAAGAGCTGCTATGTTCAGACATTTTGCGGTTGGAAGAATTACGGGTTCCGGCGAGTGTTCTGTTCAATTTGCGGTGAGTGATAATGGCAAATTGATAAATCGAAAATTCTCAAAAGAGTCGTCAAATAAATTGTTAAACGATGCGGTTTATTATATGCTGATGAGCGTACCGACCTTTAATCCGCCACCTTCAACGTATTCCGGACAAATAATTCGTATGAATTTTAAAATAAATAATGGGAATAATGAAATTTCGATTTATTAATCGAGATTACTAAAATACAATTGTAACGAATTGTAAATATGAATTTAAAACAGGCTGAAACCCTGTCATAATGCCTTTATGCTATGCTATGCTATGCTATGCTATGCTATGCTATGCTATGCCCGAACTGTGCGTGTAGCAATTTCTATGGCGTTTATGTTTTTATAAAAGGGTAAGATAAATAAATTTTTATAGAAAGGAAAGAAATTATGACAACAATTGGCGTTAGGGCAGCAAAAATTTTGGGAGTTAAACCTCAAGAACTTGTAAAGGCATTAAATACTCATACGCGACAGGCTATGAATGGACAAGGAGCATTGATGAAACCTAATGGTGCATTAACACAATTAGGACAAGATATTTATCAGGCTGAAAAGAAAGCAGTTGGTGCTAAAAATTTAACAGAGTATATTCAAGCAACTATTGAGAACTTTAAACAGCCGGGTGTAAAATTCTTTGAACCTTTTAATACAATGCTTGGCAAAATTGCAAAATAAAAAAGAGGCTAACGTGAACAGAAACCCTAAAACTAGACAAAGTAAAAAAGTCGGTTTTAGGGTTTCTGTTCATTTTTAAAGGTTCTTTTTTCTGTTTCAAGTTTTAGTGAAAATATGTTTAGATGGTTAGGATAAATCCGCCTTTATCAGCGTTTTTCAACGCATCGCCATCAATTTTTGCTCTAAGGTTTTTGATGTATTTGTAGATATAATCTCTCGGTAATTCCAACAAATTAGCCAAATCCTTTGCATAAACAACTTTATTTTTGTTTGCGGCAAAGTAATCAAATACTTTTTGTTCTCTTTCAGTTAATGATTTTTTCAAAACTACTCTTACTTCGTCACGCAATTCATTGCCAGTTTTTTTGTTGACAACTTCTTTTGCGATTTCAGCACCTTTAGCGGCTGTTTTTGCTGCTCTTGTTGCTTTTTTCTCTGCGTGAGCGGTTGTTGTAATATTAGTTTTTTCAGTTTCTTTTTCTTTTTTATGAGTAACCGCAGTTTTAACTTTTTTCGGTTCTTTTTCTTTCTTTGTTTCTGTTTCGTTTTTCAAATTTTGTGCAGAGAAAGGTGAAACATAAAGTTCTTTTTCCTTTTCGTAAGCACGTTCTGCTATTGCACTAAGTCTTTCAACTTTAGGAGAAGTCCAGCCGGTATCTTCTGAAACTACAGGCTTTCCGTGAAGCACGATATCAATAAGGTCGTTAGTTTCTTTTTTCTCTTCAACTTTTTTCCCTAATCTTGCTGCAAATTCTTCTAATGTTATTTTTTCTAAAGAGCTTCTCCATTGTTTAATCTCTTCTTTGCTCAAGTATTCAGACATTCACTATCTCCTTGCTAAAAACTATTCCTAAATATATCCTTTATTATGTCTAATTTAGCATAAACCATGCCCCATGACTCAAAATGTTTCATAACGTAAATTTTTATTTATTTTGGTTACATTTTGCCCAAAGGTATTGATTTTATTCTTTTTAGAGTAATCTGGTGTTAATTTTTCCAAATTTTGCCGATAAGTTATCAATAAAGTGAATTAAATATAATTCAGGTTCCAAATCTTTTTGATCCAAATCAATTATTGCTCCCCAGTCGGCCCTTCCGTGGTGTGCCGCAATCATTTTTGCTACACGCTTAAATCCTGCGGTCATACAGGTTGAAAAACCGTATTGTGAGTGCGAAATCCATTCTTCTCTAAAGTTTGGTGCGTAATCTATCAAGCCTGTTTCCAAATCGATTGTGTATTCAAAGATTTTTCCGAAATCGTGCAACAAACACGCTGCAAGAATTTCATCAGGATTTGTTTTGTAGGCAAATTTTGCCATATTTAATTCTGCAAATTCCGCACATTCAACCGTGTGAACCAACAAACCTCCGATGTAATTATGGTGCATAAGTTTTGCTGCAGGCATAATTTTAAATTCGGGATACTGCTCAAATTGTTGTGCTACAAAGTCGTGCAAATCTTTATCTTGAATTTTATCAACATAAGATTGAAGTTTTGCGTAATACTCCTCAATTTCATCAGGTTCTAACCCTAATTTCGCTTCTTTGATGAGTTCAAGTGCCGAAATCAAGCAGTTATTGTATTTTTCGTTGAAACTTCCTGATACGATTCGTACCAAATTCCCTGTTCTAAATATTTTATTATCAAACCTGTTAAGTGTTTCTTCCCACAAAATACAGTTTAATACCGAGTTATCTTTAGTGTTTTTCAGTTGAAGTTTTCCCATTTTTGTTCCGGCTTTTGTGTCACCGATTGAAAAAATAACAACTTCGTAAGTGTCTTCCGTGTTAAACATTTTTATATCCTTATAAAACTAATTTTTACTTTTGTTAATGATTTTGTCATTAATTCCCCAAACGAAGGAAGAACGGATTTCTTCACCTGTTTTTTCGATTGGGTGATTAGCGTTTTCTTCTCTAAGTTTGTTGAAGTTTTTGCAACCGGATTTCATTTCATTTGTAAATTCTTCGGCAAATTCACCTGATTGAATTTCTTTCAAAATTTCACGCATTGCATTTTTTGAGGCTTCACCGATAACTCTCGGACCTCTTGTCATATCGCCGTATTCTGCGGTATTAGAGATTGAATAGTGCATATCGGAAATTCCGCCCTGATTTACCAAATCAATGATAAGTTTCATTTCGTGCAATACTTCAAAATATGCCATGTGGCGGGAATATCCTGCCTCTACCAAAACTTCAAAACCTGCCTTCATCAAGGCTTCTACACCACCGCAAATGACCGCTTGTTCCCCAAACAGGTCGGTTTCGGTTTCTTCTTTAAAGGTGGTTTCTATAATTCCTGCTCTGCCTGCACCGATTGCACTTGCGTAAGACAAGGCAACTTCTTTTGAATTGCCCGAAAAATCATTTTCAACCGCAATAAGAGAAGGAACGCCTTTGCCTTCGGTGTATTGACTTCTGACAGTATGTCCCGGCCCTTTCGGTGCTACCATAATTACATTTATGTCCATTGGCGGAACTATTTTTTTGTAGTGAATATTAAAACCGTGTGAGAACATCAAATATTGACCTGAGTGCATATACGGTTTAATTTGTTTTTCGTAAACTTCAGCCTGTAATTCGTCCGGAATAAGTATTTGTACAATATCCGCATATTTTACGGCATCTTCAATAGACATAATTTTGAAACCGTATTGTTGAGCTTTTTTATCGGAATTTCCACCGAGTCTGAGACCTAAAACCACGTCACAGCCCGAATCTTTCAGGTTCATAGATTGTCCGTAACCTTGAGAACCAAACCCGATAATAGCTATTTTTTTAGTCTTGATTAATTCTTGATTAATGTCTTTATCAAGATAAATTTTAATATTCTCCATACTATAACCTCTTTTCCCTAGTTTTGAGTTTATTTTAACATGAAGAATTATTATTGGTAACAATAAAATTTATAATAAAATATAAATTAACAATATTAATTTGTTCCGATTTGGTTTTCGCCGAGTATAAAAACCTTCCATTCTGTGGAAGCTTCTGTTATCGGTTTGTAAAAATCTTTGACTAAAATTTGTTTTGTTTGTATCGGAATATAATTTTTGGATTTTAAATAATTTTCAAATTTTTCGGAATTTTTTGTATATTTTTTTTGTTTAATAATCGGGTAAAAAGCACGTCTTTTTCGTGCAATTTCGCAAAGCATAATATTTATAATTTTGTCATAATCAAAGTCGTAACCGCTGTTTGTCGTCACGTCCAAAATATAATTCAAATTATCGTTTGTTGAAATTGAAAAATATCCCAAAATTTTTGAATCTTCTTCCAGTACAAATCGAGAGATATAACCGTCATTAAAGCCAGTGAAAAATATTTCCTGAAATTCTTTTTTATGTCGCAACATTGAAGGCTTAAAGATATTTATGACTTCCGCATTATAAAGTTCTGCAATTTCTTTTGCATCGGAATTTTGGGCATATCGCCAGTGGTAATCCGATTTCTCGGGGGTTGGTTTTTCAATCTTCCAAAGGGTTTCTGAAGCACATTGCCTAAATCCGCAACCGTTTATGAATAAATTAAACAATTCGTCGTGACATTCGTCTATTGTAACCGCAAACGAGGTCGCTCCTTTTCCACCAAATTTTTGGATAATAAATTCAACAAGTTGTTTTCCGACTTCGTACAAATTTTCTTTAAACACAAGTCGTGTAATGTTGATTTTGTACGGGTTGCCGGGAGTTTTTGCAGTTGTAATAAGTCCTAAAATTTCGTTATTTTCAAGCAAAATAAAAGATTCCGATTGAAATTTCAGACTCAGCGGGAGCATTGCATTTACAAAACTTACGGGAACTTCCAAAATAGACTTTGCAATTTTGTCGTTTTCATCATTGCAAAGATATGAAACAAGTTTTTTCAGTTTTGGATAGTCAACGTAAGTCAATCTTCTTATTTGCATAATTTCATTATATATTTTTTAAATATTCTTTGCAAGCTTAGAATATGCAGTAAATAACCCTCTTACAAAAGCAAGAGGGTTCAAATTTTTATCTGATTTTTTCGGGTCTGCAAAAATACGGATTGTTTTGGTATTTTGCCCAAGTGATAAAGGCTTTGTTACCTTTTATTACGGTAGAACCGACGACTTTGTATTTGTTAGATCCTTTTGCATCAGGTTGTTCTGCAAAGGTTTCCAAATTGTAGGTTATAGGTTCTTTTGACTTGTCTTTCATTGAGGTGTACAGGTCATCAAGTTGGATTTCTGAGAAATTACAGTTAATTTTATACGCATCACCGGCGTGTTTTACGATTTCTTCGTATCTGCAATAACCGTTTGACCAGCCTATAATTTTTCTTTGTGTAGTGAAAGAATTTCCTTCGTATTCGGATTCTATTGTTTCCTGATAAGAATCACAATCCTTGAAATGTTTTGTGAATTTTGATGAAAATTTTGTTTCTGTTGCTGCGTAAACACAGGCAATTCCTGCGACAACGGCAATTATTAATATCAATAATAAACTGTGCTTTTTCATAAGTTTTCATCTCCCTAACTTTTCTCACATTATAGCAAAATTTGTAAATTTATCAAATTATTTTTACAAATTTCAAAAAGTTTTAAAATCTCATCAATTTGTATGATTTCAAAAAAAATAGAAATGCTAATATAACAATATACTCCTTAGAGACTAAGATACACATATCCCTAATCAACAGCTATGAACCTCAGTGCATAGCTTTTTTTTTATGGGAAAATTTGTTTTTATAGTATAATCGGTTTATGAATATTACTCAAGAATTTGAAACGATAGCAGCGATTTCAACCCCGATAGGTACGGGTGGAGTCGGCGTGATTAGGGTTTCGGGCAATAAAAGTTTTGAAATTGCCTTGAAAATTTCAGACAGAAAGACTTTACCAGCGGGCAGAATTTGTCACGGCTGGATTATGGACGGTGAAAACAAGGTGGATGAAGTGGTGATTTTGCCGTTTAAAAATCCAAACAGTTACACGGGTGAAGATGTTGTGGAAATTCAATGTCACGGCGGAGTTAACGTAGTTCGTAATATTTTGGACCTTGTTTTGAAAAACGGTGCAAGAATGGCGGAACGTGGCGAATTTACCAAAAGAGCCTTTTTGAATAAAAAACTGGATTTGTCACAAGCGGAAGCGGTTGATGATTTAATTCATGCTAAAACCTCTGTTTTTGCGATGAAATCGGCAAAAAATTTGTCTGGCGTTTTGGCAAATAAGATAAATGAGATTAAGTCCAAAATTTTTGAGATGACTTCTCGAATTGTTGCGGGAATTGATTTTCCTGAAGATGTTGCGGAGCCTGAATATTCGTATTTGATTAACGGGTTTGAAGATACTCTTTCTCAAATTGATAAAATTTTAGATAGTGCAAAATCTTCTGATATTTTGCGTCAGGGGGTAAAAGTTGCGATTGTAGGACGTCCGAATGTCGGGAAATCGTCGCTGTTCAATGCTTTGCTAAACCTTGACCGTGCGATAGTTACCGATATTGCGGGAACTACTCGTGACGTGATTAAAGAAAATATAGATTTGGGAGTTTCGGTTACTCTTGTTGACACTGCGGGAATCAGGCAATCAGAAGATGTGGATAAGGTTGAAGAAATCGGAATCGAGTATTCAAAACAGTCTGCCAAAGAGGCGGATTTGAACATCTTTTTGTATGATGCAAGTGTTGGCTTGACTGACGAGGATAAAGAAATTTTTGAACTTGTAAAAGATGGAAACTGTATTGCAGTAGCAAATAAATGTGATTTGGTTGATTGTTCGACTTATGAGGCTGAAATTGCAAATGTTGTGATGTTGTCCGCCAATACAAAAGAGGGGTTAGACGAGTTAAAAAATAAGATTAAGGAGATTGTTTGCGGATTTTCGATTGAAGATACCGAATTTGTTACCAATAAACGCCAGCAGGCATGTTTGATACGTTGCCAAACTTCCTTGAAAAACGCTTTGATGGCGGCAAAATGCGAAGAATTACAGGATATGATTTATATTGACTTGAAATCTGCTTTGCTTGCTCTTGATGAAATTACGGGTGAAGTCATAACAGATGATATTTTGAATAATATCTTCGACCATTTCTGTATCGGGAAATAATGATATTTAAAAAGGTGAGACCTTGCAAAATGTCGGTTGTGCATACTTGCTCAACTGGGAAAAATGCAATTACTGTCTGTATAATCCACTTTTCATGCTATGCAGACAATATTATTTTAAGAGTTTGGCTATCAATTAAATTTATAATCAGATTCTGAATAACAAGAAAATAAAATGCTCATTGCATTCGCAAAAATTTTCTAAGTTTTCAGAATGACGAAAACTTTGCCAAGCACACCAAGCTGTCATTCCGGACTCCGATCCGGAATCTGTTTGAACTTGAGACAGATTCTGAATAGGCTAAAAATGCAAATGAAGGAAATGTCAATTATAAAAGGAAAAAATGGAGGAATAGATTTTGTTAGTATTAGTAATCCTGACACCGGCAGACGTTGGTTTTTGGGTACTAACTACACTAAGGAAGGTTTAATGAAAGCCTTAAAACAATTTATTGTCAATCAAAAACAAACTTTGGGTGTTTAACAAACAATTCGGGACAACAGATATTTCTGTTGTCCCCTTTAATTAATAAAGTCATGTTTATTTATTTTTTATGATGAAGAGCTTGATGATGAGCCTAAGAAGTTTTTGTATCTGTAACTCAAGATACTGTAACTTGAAACATCTGAGGAGCTGTCTTCTCCGTAAAATACAGAAGTTTGGGTCGCTTTTTTATAGTTTTCTTCGTCAAGTTTTTCTTGTTTTGTGCAATCGCAGGTATATGCTGCAATTTCTGCACTTGTTACTCGCCCGTCACCGTTTTTGTCAATTTCGTTGAAGTTATCCAAAATCTTGCTGATTTGGTCTGAAGAATATACGCCTGAGGCAGCAAGTTGAGAGAGTTCCGTTCTTGAAACACCTGATGCTGAAATCGTGTCGGTAACTTTTGACATTTCGTCTGCACTAATTACTCCGTCACCGTCTTTGTCAAAGCTTGAAAAATTAGTTTGCAAATATGATGCGAAGGGTTGGTTAAGTGTCAAATAGTTTGAATTATCGCTTTTTGCCGCTGTAATATTTTTATACGTTACCCCATCTTCAGGATAAAGTGATGCCAAGTAAGAATATGTGTTTCTTAAATTTGATGTTAAATTTGTGATTATTGATGAGCCTGATGTCATATCGTTACCTCGTATTGTATTTTTCTACCTATCTTAATAATAATAATGTTTTCAGATTTGTCAATAATAAATAGTTATTTATGTTAATATGTTATTGCACATTGATAGTTTATAACAAGAGTAGGACAGTCCCTCACTTCCTTCTATGCACGACAAACTTTTCTGCACGAAGGTGTATGAAGGAGGTGATGAAGCAGTGATGTCAGATGTAATTAGACAAAAAATAAAATGTGCCCTTATCGTCATTGGACACATTTTACTAATTTTATCTACTTTATTGTAGGGACTGCAACGGCTGTTGTATAGGCAACAGCCTCCCTACTTTTATTATAAACTGTTTTTTATATTTTTCAAGTTGTTTTGTAGTTATATTAAATTTATATGCTAAAATATTGTATATGTTAAAAGATAAAGAAAAAATTGTAGAAATATTACAAAAGGGCGGAGTTATCGCCTATGTTACGGACACTGTGTGGGGTTTGGGGTGTTTGCCAAACAATGAGGTTGCTGTTCGCAAAATTTATGATATTAAAAAAAGAGAGGCTCAAAAGCCTTTGATATTGATGTCTAATGAGGTTTATAATCTGTTGGATTATGTCAAACCTATTCCAAAAGTCGGGCAAAAATTGATTAAAAAATATTTTCCGGGTGCATTAACCGTTGTTACGGATAAAAGTGACAAAACTCCGGATTATATAACTTCAAATATGCCGACTGTGGGAATAAGAGTTCCTGATAATGAGATTTTTAGGCAAATTTGCGAAGCAATACCCGAACATGTTTTAGCTACGACAAGTGCAAATTTATCTCACCAACCGTCTGCAAAAACTTACGAACAGGCTGTAGAGAATATGTCAGGGCTTGCTGATATTGTTATTCCGGATTACGGACATGTTGCAAAGGGACTTGAATCAACGGTTGTCGGCGTTATGAATGATGAGTTACGAATATTTCGTCAAGGAGCGATAAATATTGATTTGGATTAGTTTAGAATTTTTAAGAGGTTGAATTTTCTTTAATTTTTTACTACCATGTACCTAAGATGAGGGCGAGCTTATGGAATTTTTACTGGATTTATTATATTTTTATTTAGTTTTATATACGTTATACCTTTTTATATTGGGTGTTCGCAATTTGAACGACAAACCGTTTTCTTTGGAACGCAAATACTCAAGATATGACGAATATAAACGTAATTTTGCGGTAATTATATATTCGCATAATCATAGGGCTTGTTTAGAAGAATTGGTTGAAGAGTTGAAAATGCAGGATTACCCGTTGGCTAATTTCAAGGTATATGCGGTTTTGGATAATTGCAATGACGGAACGGAAAAAATCTTTGAAAATGATAAGTTTGTTTATGTTTTGAATATTCAAGACCATGGCACATTGGGCAAAAATCAGGCGGTTTCTATGTTGTTGGAACAATTAAAGACAGATGAAACGATTGATGCTTATGTTTTTATTGACGGAACTCGCAGAATTGACAGTAGTTTCCTGACTTTGGCAAATGTTGCTTTGACAAATGCCGATGCGGTTATCGGAGAAATGAATATTAACCGTTCAAGTTTGGATATTGTTGATAAAATCAAAGCTGTTCATAAAAAATATGTTGCTAATTTCCTGAAACAGTCCAGAACTTTGTTGGGGCTTGCTACTCAAGTTGATTCTGGTTTATTTATTGTTAAAAAATCGGTTATTGATGAGCTCGATGAGATTAAATTCAAAGATATTAATAATGAATTGGATTTTAGTTTGTTATTATCTCAAACAGGTCACAAATGTATGTATAATCCTAATATTCAATCTTTCGTTTTGGGGCAGGATTGTTCGTTCAAAAAGCCGAGATTGACTTTTAGGTTTAAATTACTTGCCGAAAAATGTAAAAGTATTCGTAGTTTTAATTTAGGATTTTTTGAGCATATTTGTTCTTTATTAAATCCGAATTGTTGGACTTTAATTTTTGCTTATTTTGTTTTAATTTTATATTCATATAACTGTCAATTTATCGTTAAATGTAATGTTGTGATTTTCTCGGCAGCCTTATTGTTGGCGGTATATGGCATAAGTTTGGTAAATGCAAAATTGAATTTCAAGGAAGTCATTTTGTTGACTTTGTACCCGATTTATTCACTTTGTCACATTATTAAAAACTTCCCGCTTGTTCGTTATACTTTGAAAAAACTCGGTGCAAATACCGATTCAGAAACGGATAAACTTGTTGTTGATGTTTATGCAATGACAAAATATGGGGATAGAGCGTGTAAGTTGGAATTTATTTCAACAGAAAGCGGTTTGTCAAAAATCAGATTTATTTATAAAAATAAAAAATATGTTACGGATTCTCATTTGAGAATGATTGATGCTTTACAACAGTTGAAATCAAAAATGGAAGATTACGGTTTGAAATTGAAGATTTGCAGTTGTTGCAAAAATTTCACTTCAAGTGTGGACGGTTCTACAAATATGCTGAAAGGGGAATGCCATAATGAATTTCCAAGTCCGTTGTTGACTGAATTAAGACCGACTTTGATTTGGAATTCGTGTTCGGGATTTGAACCTGCCGAAGTGAATAATTATGTTGAAGAGATTGCTAAAGAAGTCGAAGAGCAACAAGGTTAATAAAGTTTTTGGTTAATTTTGGGATAAGTGTATAAGATGAAAAAGTTTATCGGTATATATATATTATTATCGTTGATTTCGGGAGTTGTTGCTCCTGCGTTTGCGGCGGAACCTTTGAAGGGTTCGGTTACAGAAAGTGCCGAGTTTAAACAGTATGAAGATGAAATGTTTACGGGTAAAATCGAAACTCTTAACCGAAAAGAAATTATTAACATGACCGTTTCGCAAATTTTGGATTCTTCTTATTCTATTGAAGGGGATGAATTTTTTGCGGAAGTTACCGATGATGTTTACGGAGATAAGGGAATTATTATCCCGAAAGGAACTCTTGCTCACGGTAAATTGACCAATACAACTGCTCCCGGTAGAATGGGAAAAGAGGCGTCTATGGATTTGGCGTTTGACTATTTGGTTACTCCTGACGGACGTGAAATCCCTATAGAAGGTAAAATGACAACAAAACTTCATCCTGTAGCACAGGGTGCAAAAATTGTAGCTCAAGATGTCGGTTATACTGTTGCAGGCGGTGCTGTCGGCGGTTTGATGGCTTTAAATTGGCTAGGACTTGGGGCTGCGATTGCCTCTCAAGGTTATACGCTTGCAGGAGGTGCGGCAGTCGGCGGTGTTGCAGGACTTGGTGTGGCGTTGATTAGAAAAGGAAATCACGTTTTGATTGCTCCGGGTGATGAAATTAAGGTTAGAATAAATACTTCGCTTGATTTACCTGTTTATAAAAAAGAAGCGTTGAAACAGGAAGAAATTTTGTATGACGGGTTGAAAATAAGCATAAATGATGTTAAGCATGAAAAAGACCCGTTTGGAGAGGTTAATACTATAACTTTGACTTTGTTAATTTCCAATATGTCAGATAAAACTCTTTCGGGTTTTGACATGGCATTGGTGAATGATTATAATGCAAAGTTCAGTCCGTCAATTTTTGGAAATACAAAGTTGATGTTCAGGCAAATTAAACCCGGAGAAAAGGTTATAGAAACTGTTTCTTTTGCCGTTGATAATATAAATCGCAAGTATTGGCTAACTTTTTATGACAGAAAAAATAACGATATAATTACAAAAGTTTCTGTAGATAATGCGTATATGGAGTTGTCGCCGAAGGCGAAAAAGAAAAACGAAAAAGTCAGAACTAAAAAGAAAAGTTATAAAAAAGACGAAGATTTTATGGATTTAGATTTTTAAATTTTTGTTATAAATCGTAAATATAACTATTGAAAATATAATATTTTATGTTACAATTATAGTAATTAGTATGTATGGAGGAATATATGAGTTACGGATCTCTTGAAATCGAAATATTGAATACTTTTTGGAGCTTTGCGGCTGTTGATGAAGATGTTGATATTTCAATCCAGGACGTGGTAAATTCATTATCGGCAAACGGTACTGAAAGAGCCTACACTACAATCAAAACTGTTATGGATAGGCTTGTTTCTAAGAGTATTTTGGTTCGATACAAGGTTGGTAAAAAATTCTTCTACAAAACGACAATGGACAAACGAGAAATGGCTCTTGATATGATGCACGAATTTACCGACAATTTCTTTGACGGTGATATTTCAAAAATGGTTCGTTTTGTTGAAAAAGAAACCGTTGAAATGTTGGTTAAATAGTAAGTTTAGCATGTCTAACAGGTTTGAAGATAGAGTTTTTGTTGCAAAACTTTTGAGGAATGTTCGTATCGGCGTGTGTTCCGTCAGGGTTGCAATGTTGAATTACCCCAAAGATACAGATGATGAAAGTCTGATAGCGGCTTATCATGCTTTGATTCATTACGAAGCCGATGAGGATTTGCGTAGGCGTGATGAACTTTATAAGGACGAGCAGGACGACTATTTGGAATTTTTGGCTAATACTCTTGAAAAAGGAGAAGATTTACCGCAAAATATTATTGATAATTATAAAAAATATTATGATTCGGCTCCGGTCATTCATAATAGGGATACAAAGGGATTTTTGAAAAGTTTTTTCAAAATATTGAATATAGGAAGGAAAAAGATTAAATGAAATCATTACTAAAAAAAATGACTGCCATTGTATTTTTGGTATGTCTGGCATGTGCTACTTTTTTACAAAATCCGACATTTTCGGCAAGTGTTGATGTTTTGCCGACAATGACAACTCAATCGGATAACCCGAACAGAATTTGGGTGGGAACTTTCCAACTTGTTTGGAATGAAATGATTGACAATATCGTAAAAGGACCTGTTGAGTTTTACGACTATGACTCACCTATGGCTACTTCTTTGAATGCTCGTGAGTTTACGAATGCAAACTTGTCAGAAAGTGCATATTATACAAAATACGGTATCGTTTCCCCTAAGTTGAGAAAAACTATTGAAAAAGGAATCAAGAAGAAATTTCACGAAAAAAGCGATATCTTGAGCAGTTTTGATTGGACTTATTCACCTGACAAATATTTTATTTATGCAATGTTGAAAAAAGATTTCAAATTTTTAACTGCGTTTGATAAATTGGACAAAGGTGTTTTCGGTAAAAATCCGCAACAAGTTGATTACTTTGGTATCAAATCAAGCAGTAATTCAAAATTGTATAACAATGTTTCCGTATTGTTCTATAACAGCCCGTCAGATTATGCGGTTAAGTTGAAAACTAAAGGAAATGACGAGGTTATTTTGTACAGAACCGATGCGGATATGACTTTTGATAAATATTATTCTGAAATTCAAGACAAATCAAAGGTTTTCAATGGCAATAAGAAAATGGTAGAAGACGAAACTTTGTCAATTCCTGATATTAATTTGTATATGGAAACTAAATTCCCTGAACTTGAAGGTCATCAAATCAAAAATACAAATCTTGAAATCTCAGGAACTATTGAAACTGTTGACTTCAAAATGAATAACGAAGGTGTGAAGTTGAAAAGTGAAGCGGCGATAATGGTTAAAGTTATGTCATTACCTGCAAGTGATATCAGACATTTCAATTTCAATGACAACTTTGTATTGTTCCTTGTTGAACAAAATCAAAATGTTCCGTATTATGCAATGAAGGTTTCTGATGTTGCAGAATTGAATAAAACAGGCAGAAAATAGTATAAAACGGGTGTTGAAATGGCTAAAGTAAAATCAAAATGGGTATGTCAGCAATGCGGTTATGAAACGGCGGGTTATTTGGGAAAATGTCCGGAATGCGGTTCGTGGAGTAGTTTTGTAGAGGAAATCCAATCTTCGACAAAAGTTCAAAATGTTTCTCCGCAGGGAATTTCAAATGATACAAAACCGTCATTAATCAATGATATCCATATTGGAGAAGAAGTCAGAATCAGCACGAATATTTCGGAATTTGACAGAATCTTGGGCGGGGGACTCGTCCAAGGTTCTTTGGTTCTGATAGCGGGCGACCCGGGAATCGGTAAATCCACGATTTTGCTACAAACGGGTGGGCAGTTGGCAAAAAACGGACAGCGAATTTTGTATGTGTCTGCCGAAGAATCAGCAAGTCAGCTGAAATTGAGAGCAAACAGACTTGGTATAAATTCCGATAATTTGTATGTTTTTCCGCAAACTAATTTGGAAAGTGTAAGACAACAAATTTCTGAAATTCATCCCGATACAATAATTATTGATAGTATTCAGGCTATTTATTCTCAAACTATTTCGGGTTCGGCGGGGTGTGTTTCTCAAATTCGAGAATGCTGTAATATTTTGATGCAGATTGCGAAAACTCAAAATATTACTGTTATAGTCATCGGTCACGTTACAAAAGACGGAAATATTGCAGGTCCTAAGATTTTGGAACACATGGTCGATGTTGTTATTTCTTTTGAGGGGGATAAATACAAATCTTATCGAATGATGAGGTCAATGAAGAATCGTTTTGGTACAACTTCTGAGGTCGGAATTTTTGAAATGCAGGAAAAAGGTTTGGTCGAGGTTAAAAATCCGAACGAATTGTTCCTGAACGAGCGTTCTCAAGATGCAATCCCGGGGAGTGCAATTATCGTAACTAATGAAGGTACAAGACCTTTGCTTGTTGAAATACAGGCACTTGTCGGAACGACACCATATCCGACACCGAGAAGAGTTACAAACGGTGTCGATACTAGCAGATTGTTGCAAATCCTTGCAGTGCTTGAAAAAAGAGTAGGACTAAATCTTTCCAAACAAGATGTTTATGTAAACGTTATGGGCGGAATAGAAATTGAAGAACCGAGTGCAGATTTGGGGATTGCGTTGGCGATTGCAACTTGTGCAAGAGATGTTGTGGTTGATCCGCAAACCGTAATTATCGGTGAAATCGGTTTATCAGGTGAAATTCACCCTGTTAGCAATATTGAAAAACGTTTAAATGAGGCGGTGATTTCGGGGTTCAAAAAAGCCATAATTCCTTATGCAAATCGTGGAATTGAAAATGACAAAATAAAAATAGTTCCCGTAAAACGCCTGATTGACGCTATCTCTGCGTGTATAACTCCGCAATAATAAATCTTAGTGAGGTGTAAGTTATGCAAAATTTAGAAGATATTTTGGGAAATTTTCTCATTGAAAATAATTTAACGATAGCAACGGCGGAATCCTGTACGGGTGGACTTTTGAGTTCAAAATTGACCGATGTGTCGGGGAGTTCGGCTTATGTCAAACTTAATTTTGTGACCTATGCAAATGAAGCAAAACACGAGATTTTAGGGGTAAGTGACGAGATTTTGAATACAAAAGGGGCGGTAAGCGAAGAGTGTGCCGAAGCAATGGCAAACGGACTTTTTGAAAGAACAGGCTGTGATGTTGCGTTGTGTACGACAGGAATTGCAGGACCGACAGGCGGAACTTTTGAAAAACCTGTGGGACTTGTTTACATTTCAATCAGGTATAAAAATATTGTGACGATAAAAGAAGTTCGTCTTTCGCCTGATTTGGACAGACGAAAAATGAAGGAAGAATTTGCAAACCAAGCCTTGAAACTTGCAATTTCTACTTTATGCTCCGAACGTCTTTGCTAATATTGTAACGAAATGTTGCAAAATTTTTAAAACAGTCAATTTTAACCTTTAGCTATACTTTATATATATAAGAGATATTAAAGGGGAAGATTTGATGAACTATTTTGAGTATTTGAACAAAAGAATTGCAACGGATGCAACACCTGTTAATTCAATTTCCGTTAATACATCGGGAGTTAATCCGTTTATTTCTGCTCCGATTTTTTCAAATTCTAATCAAAATGTTTCATTAAACGGAGTTTCAATTTTTACTTCTGCTAAAAAAGAAGATTTGTCAAAAATCGACTATGAAAAACTTTTGGCAGAACAAACTTCCGATAATTCAAAACTTTCACCTTTAGAATTTGTATTAAAAGAATTTTTGTCTATTGATAAAATTAAAAAATTGGCTGATAAAAATTCTGACGGCGTAATTTCAATAGAAGAGGCTCGTGAATTTGTTGAAAATTTGGCAACAAAAGACGGAAACACAGAAGAATTGTCATTGGCTGATTTTGAAAAATTGATAAATGAAGAAGGAATTGACTTAGAGGCAATTTCAAATTTCATAAATGAGGCTCAGACTGACGTTCAGTCACAAACCGTTCAACCTCAACAACAAATACAAGGTACTCAATCTATACAGTCAGCACCTGCACATCATCAATCAGCTGGTGTTCAAAATACTGTGGCACCTCAACAAAATTCACCAAAAACTGTTGATAATATGACATTACCTGAATTACAAGAGGAAAAATCAAAAAGAACTTCTGTAATGTCAGAAAAAAGAGCTGCTTTGTCAGCAGTAAGAAATGGTCAAAATCCGCAAGTTAAACAAGCAAAAACTCAGGCTGATATTGCAAAGAAAAAATATGAAACTTTGTTAAAAGAAGACCCTGCAGCGAAGAAATTTGCAAAAGATGTTTTGAAAAACAATAAAAAAATCGAAAAGAACCAAGCAGAATTAGACAAAGTTGCTGATTCAATTACAACAAAAGAAACTGAAATTTCTGAACTGGAAGCAAATATTTCAAATTCAGAAAGTATGTTATCAAGTTTGGAAGGTGCGTTGTCTTCAATTCCTGCACCTTCTGGCAAACCTGAGGATAAAGAAAAAGATGCGGCACTTACAAGCAAAAAATCTGAATTGACAAAAGAAATTTCAAGTAAGAAAAAAGAAATCGAAAAACAAAAATCAGATTTGGCAAAGGCTCAAAAAGGTTTAGAAAAATTAAATGCCGAAAAAACAAAGTTAGAGGCTGAAAAACAACAATTACAGACCGAAAAGGCAAAATTAGACTCGTTGGTAAAGGCAAACTGTTCAAGTGCCGTTAAAGCGGCATTAGACGCTTTCAATGCCGCAACCAAAAATGTTGAAGCCGTAAAGGAAAGAGAAACTTCAAGTGCACAAAAGGCTTTTGATGAGGCTAAAAGCGGTGTTGATGAAATAAATACTAAGATTGCTCAAAGACAAGCAGAAGGAGTTAAAGAAAAATTCGCATTAACTTCAGATGCGGTTGAAAATGCGGTAGAACTTGCAGAATCACAAGTCGGAGTTCACGAAAACGGTTCATCAAACGACAGTGCCGAGATCAGAAAATACAAAAACGGACAAGTTGACGGAAATCCTTGGTGTGCCTCATTTGCTTCTTGGTTGTATGGTGCAGGTCAACATTCTTCTAACGGCAAAACTTTCGGCTATACCGCCTCTTCTCAGGAAATCAAAAGAAAAGCAAATGAAGCACACTGCTATGCTTCTAAAAATTCAAACTATGTACCTAAAAAAGGTGACCTTGCAATGTGGACAAAATCTTCTTCAACAGGTCACGTTGGCATAGTTTCAAAAGTTTATGCTGACGGTTCATTTGATACTATTGAAGGTAATTCAAAAGATGCAGTAACAAAACATCATTACACATCAAAACATTCAGTTGGTTCAGGTTTTGACGGATTTGTTCAAATGGATAAATGGTTGGCATAAGAAGTTTAAGATGCTACGATTTGTGCTAAAAGTTCAGGAAATTTGTTAATCAAAGCATCGGCGAATTTGTCCGTATCAATTTGAGTTGTTACAACGGCAAGCAAATCTTGCGGAAGTTCCGAAATCATTTTTTGCAAATATTCGGGTCTTATTACGCTCATACCTTTGACCATTTCGTCTTTTTCACGTTCTCTGTTAATGATTTTTGTGTAGGCGTCCGTGTCAAATTTTTCAAAAAGCTTTGTTTCCTGATTAGCCAACATATAGGTTAATTCTTTTTTTTGTGTCGGTTGAAGATTTTTTATTGCGTTTTTGTAGTCCAAATCGCCGAGCTGTCCGATTTGAGCAACCATTTCTTTAGCGTTTCCGCTTGCTTCTTTTCCCGAAACACTTTCATAAACCTGTTGAAGGTAAATTTCAGGTAGGCGTTCAAGGTTGTTCAACAACATTTGTTTATTCATGTCTGTTCCCGTTAGCAATTTATCCATTTGCTCTTCCGGCATGAAATTTATTACCTGTTGTTGAGAGAATAATTGAAATACCATTTTTACCAATTCTTCTTTAGGTATGTCTTTTACTAAATCAAGCAAAGTATCTTGGGTAAAATAATTCAATCCTATGACAAGGTCGTTTGTTTCAAGCATCGGAACGAGTTTTTCCAGTTGCGAACCTGTCATTTCGGACATTATTGCAAGTTTATTTTCAGGGTCTGCAAGTTGGAAAAGTTCAACCAGTTGCGAAACATTTGTGAACATGTCGGCAGCAAGTTGTATTGCGGCTTGGTTGCCTTCCGCAGCTTCGGTTTGAATAATCTCTTCAATGGACTTATTTTGATAAGTTTCCATTTTTGACGTGGAGATGTTCAATTTCGATTGAATGTATGCTAAATCTGTATTAATCGTAATCGACATGTTAACCTCAAAATCTCTCTTATATATATTAATGTATTTTTATTTCTTCAATTTCAAAAATATTACAAATTTTAACAAAAAGTAATATATATTTTTGAACCTTTTTTGTTTGGTTATCGTAGTATAAATAGCAAGGAGAAGGAAAATGAAAAAGGTTGTTAAATATTTTTTGATATTTTCTTTGTTAGTAGTTTCCTCACCCGTGTTGGCTCATCCGCCCGCACCGCCTTGTGATGTTCCACCACCACCTCCGCCGCCACCACCGATAGTACCTGTTGCGACATATTCAACTCAGTATCAGCAACCGTTTGACGGGTGTGAGGAACATTATTTGCTGATTACGGAATTTACTACAGAATATTCAGATAATACGGCAAGCACTTCACGCTTGTACTCCGTTGTAAATAAAGACGGAGCAATGTTGGTTGAAAACGTAAAATCCGTTGAACATTTGAATAATGACAATGAGCATTATTTTTTGATATATGCAAACGGTCGTTATGAAATTATTGATTCTTACGGCACTATGACAAGTCCCGAATTGTTTACTAGTGCCAAAATGGCAGCTTATGACAGAATTATTGTGTCTAAAAGTTTGTCCGCTTTTAAAACCGGTTACGGGGTTGTGGATTACTCCGGAAAAGTTATTATTCCGCTCAAATATCAAACAATGAATTATGGAAAATTTAATAACGGTTTGTATATGACGAAATTAAACGGATATTGGGGGCTTTCGAGTTTGAATAATGAGATTTTTGCAAAGAACGAAAACGACAGTATCAAAGAATTTCTTTCAACTTATCGCTTGAAAAAAGAGGGTAAATTCGGGTTGCTTGGTTTTGACGGACATAAAATACTTGATACAACATACGATAGTATTGATACACTCGGAAGTGAGTATATTGTAGTGAAATCGGGCAAAAAGTACGCATTGTATGATGCTTACGGAAACGCACTCTCTCCGTTTCGTTATAAGAAAATAAAAATGGAACGTAATTCTGTTATAGGAAATACGGGAATAACTTGGGAAACCATTGTGCAATAACAAATTTTGAAGTTGTGGGCTATAAAAGGCTTGCAACTTCGTTGTACATAACCATATAAAAATCCGAACTTGTCATATTAGGGTTTTGTTTCATAAATTTTTTGACGTTGAATTTTGTTAGAAATTTATCAAGTTTTTCTATAGTTTTAGGATTATTTGCGTTTTCTGTTTTTAATTTTTCAATATAATTTTTGGTTAAATAAATTATGTCATCTTCCGTTAAGGCGGGTAGCGGGCTTATATTGACTTCGTCATTGTCCTCTTCTTCAAGATACTTCTTTTCTTCTTGTTGTCGTTCTTGTTGATGTTGTTTGCGTTCTTGCCCTGTAGAAATTGCGGATTCTATTTTTTGTCCGAAAGGATTACTTATCGAATTAAACATAATACACCTCTAAGTTTTAACATCAGTATTATTTTCGGTAAAAACTGTTGAAAAATTTAATTTTTGTTAAAATTTCTTAATATAAAAGCAATAATCGTGCTCAAAAATACTTTATATATATAGGGGATATAAGGAGTATAAGATGGGATTATTTTCAGCAGTTGCAAAAGTTGCGACACGAATTGTTAAAGCGGTAACAAAATCAGGTGGCGGTTCTGCTGCCAAAGCGGTACAAAAAAGTTCAGGCTCTATTTGGTCAGGCGTAAAATCTGTCGCAAAATCGGTAGTTGGCGGAAACAGCTTGGCAAGTCGTGCTGTTAGCAAGTTGTCAAAGGCTGCCTCTAAACCTTCCTTGTGGAAAACAGTAACAAATGCGGCTTCAAAACTTTGGAAACCTATTGCAAAATACGGTTCAAAAGCGTTGAAAATCGGCACAAAATTATGTAAAAGAATTCCCGTAGTCGGTACTGTGATTACACTTGCAGTTGAACTTCCTAATATTTATAAAGGTTACAAAAAAGAAGGCTGGAAGGGTGCTTTAAAACAAGTCGGCGGGGCAGGAATTGAACTTGGCTGTATGGCTGCAGGTGCTGCTATCGGTTCGGTTGTTCCGGGTGTTGGAACGGCTATCGGTGCAGTTGTCGGCGGTCTTGTCGGTTGGGGTATCAGAGCGTTTACACTTCCTGAGCCTGATGACGATGAAGATGTTGCAGAAGCTCCAAAGGCTAATGAAAAACAAGAGGTTCAAGCTCCTAAAAAAGAAGAAGTTAAACCAAAAGAAACCGAAAAACCTTCACCAAGTGAACCTGTGACAGAAACACCTGTTCAAAACCCGACAACACCAACAAAACCGACAATACCTGTTGATAATGGAGTTGAAATTCCTGATGAAAATGAAGGGATTGACGAAATCGAAGATACTGAGGAAACCGACAATACAACAGTAGATAATGCCGAAGTAGCATATACAAAAGATGAAATTGAAAGATTGTTGGCACTTGGAATGTCAAGAAAGCAAATCAAATTACTTATGGAAAACGGATTTACATATAGAGATGTTGAAATGGCGTTGATAACTTCAATGCTAGAGGAATCTCAAGGCACAGCCAATCCGTTCTCAACTGAGGCAAAATCAAACAAATCTTCCCTAAAACTTGTCGGATAAGGACTGTACAAATTTGATAATTATATAATGTTTTCTCAAAAATAACATATATTTACAAATACTTTAATTCAAGGGAATTTCGTATTAATATGTTGGTGTTTAGAGAAGGAGAAAAGTGATGAAAAAAGTTTTATTTTCAATTATTGCTGTCGCTATGTTGGTATTGCCTTCATGTGCTGCAAGTTACAACGCTTCTACCAGAACTCCTGTTGTAGGGGCTAATTTACTGACAAAAAGTGGTATTCCTGCATCAAATGTAAAATTTATGGTGGTTTCAGGTACTGCTGATAATTCCAATTATTCTACTAACAAAACCGTAAACATTTCTACAAATGATTTAACTTATGCAGGTAATGACAATGAAGTTGCGGCGGTTGTTGCAAGTGAATTGGGTCACATTATCAGCGGACATTCAGCAAAAGGCAAAGTTGTTTCTTTGTTGACTGCAGGAACTAATATTTCTACAAATAACGAGGCTGCAAGTGCTCTTGTTTCAAGTTACCAAACTTTGAAAGAAGATGAAGAAGCTGACGTTATCGCTGTTGATTTAATGGTTACTGCCGGTTACAACCCCTTAGCAATGGTTGTAGTTTTGACAAAACACACAGGAACTTACTTTGAAACTTTGCAAGGCAAACCTGCTAATGCTGAAAGAGCAATGAATGCTTACAATTATATCAGTTATGCTTATCCTGCAAAAGTAAAAGCAGGTTACGGTTGTAACGAATACAAAAACTTCTTGTCTTATGCAAATACTGTTATTGCAGCAAGAAAAGCAAGTTCTAAATTAGAATCAAAAAATACTAAGGTTCAAGCAAAGGCAAAGAAAAAGAGTGCTTCTCAAATTTCTAAATTCAAAGTTAGAGGCGGAATGAGCGGTTGGGATGCTGCTTACGGTTTGTTAAAAGCCGAATAGTTTTTTAATTAAAATTTTAGCAAAAAAAATACGGTTTTTTATAAGCCGTATTTTTTTTCTTGAAATAATTACTGTATTCGTTAAAATAAATATATGAGAAAGAGCCAATCGAATAACGTTTTAAAATTTCGGTCAAACAAAACAAAAGTTGAAACCTCTCAAATGAAAGGTTTTTCTTTATTTCAAGAGGGAATGTTTTTTTTCAACAATGATAATGATTCTGTGGCATTTGAGAAGTTTTTACAGGCTGAAAAAGAAGGTTACAAGTCAGCCGATTTATTTGCGAATTTGGCTTGTTTATGCAAAATTTTTGAAGAGGTTGATAAGGCATTAGTCTATGTAAAAAAGGCTTTGCGATTGGATAATAAATACGGCTATGCTCATGCACTGTGCGGAAAATTGTACATACAAAAAGAAAATCCCGAAAGAGGAATGAAACATTTATTAAAAGCAATAGAATGCGGTTACACAAGCCCGTTTGTTTACGGTTGTATTTCTGATTTGTACGATGATGAGCCGTTTAACAATTACTTAAAGGCTCAAAGATATGCGGTAAAAGCAACTAGCGAGTTTCCCGAAGACTATAATTCTTTTGTAACTGCGGGATATTTATTTTACAGGCATCAAGAATTTTCAAAAGCGTTGGAATATTTTTTAACGGCGTCCAAAAAGATGACGGTTGCAGATTCTTCGCTTGCTTTTAGTATTTCGTACTGCTACAGTATGCTCGGTAATTTGCAAAAGGCGATTGAATATGCAAACCAAGTAATCTTTTTGAATAAAAACGACTGGAACGGCTATTACCGAAAGGGGTTTGCCTATTTTCAGTCAGGCGAAAAAGACGAGGTCGCAAAATCTGCGTTTTTGCTTGCCGAAAAATACGGTTGTCCCGAAGCCGATATGTACACAAGATTGGCGTATCTTTCAGTAATGTCTGATTCTCCGAGTTTTGAGGACGCTGTTAAATATTCTAAAAAGGCGTTAGAACTTTCTAAAAAAGAGTTTGCCGCATATTTCACAATTGGTTTGGCTTATCATTGTATAAAAGAGGACAGTAAAACCGCAATTAAATATTTCAGGAAATATCAAAAACTTTCTAATGATGTTCACGATGCTGAGTTTTACTATGTTTTCGGGGATGCGTTATTGGAATGTTGCAGGTTTAAATTTGCCGAGGAGCTTCTGCAAGAAGCCATAAAAATTTATCCAAAGGATGAAAATTTGCAAATGTTGCTCATTGAAGCTTTGTTGGAGTGTAAAAATTTTGATGAAGCGGAGAAATATATTAAAAAACTGGGAGGTTCTGATTTAGCAAACGACTGGAAAAATATTTTCAAAGTTTTTTATAATTACCAAAAAACTCCTCACGATTACAAAGCCTGTTTAAAATACGGAAGAACTGTTGTTGACAGGTACCCTGAGGTTGTTTTATTTATGATGACGGTTTCAGCGTTCAAGTTGAAGGATTATGAGCTGACATTCAAGTATTTGGAGCAGTATATTTACAAAACAGATGTAAAAAATATTTCAAAACGCAACTATAAATCAATAGTGCATTTTTATAACTTGTTCAGCAAAAAGTTTCCCGAATATGCCTTGTTAAGTGTTTGGCAAGAACGATTTAAGCCTGTTTTTGAAGGTGTGTGAAAGTAAAATTTTACATATTGTCGATAAATTTAATGGCTTCTTCCGCAATACCTTTATTACTGGTGTTTAGGCATTTAATCCTGTCTTCAGACATTTCAGGCATGTTTTTTAACTTTCTTGTAAGTTTTGCAAGATATGTGAATAACGGTAAAATTTTTCTGTCGTTAGCTTGAAGGCTAACCCCGTTCAGTTCAAAATTTGAATTGAAAATTTTTTCGCCTGTTTCTTCGTCTTTTGCCATGCAACGAGTTGTTACAAATCTTATGGAATCTGTTGTTTTTTGCTTGATTATTCTTGCGGTGTAATTGTCTTGGCACTTGTCCAATGCGGTTTTAAACTCAGTCAAATCTGCACCGTTTGCATCGTCTGTCAAAATCCCTTTAATCAAAACTGTTGCATAATTTTTCTGACCTTGTACTATTTGTCCGTCAGAACGTACAATAGAACCAAATCTTTTGTCTAATTTTTTACCAATGTAAAGGTTGTTAAATCCTGTAAATGAGATATTATTATTCATATCAGATAGAAAACCCGTAAAAATATTTTTTGCTATTTGAGATATTGCAAAAAAATTTGTTTTAATTTATATTAAAATCTAACCAAAGGAGTGTATTATGATATTAGAAAGAATTGAAAAATTACAAATCGCAATTTTAGGACTATTGCTGGCTTTTGGACTTATCTTTGCAGTTAAGTCAGGAGTTACTGCTTTTGCGAAAAATTCTGTTTCCGTGACAGGTTCTGCCTATGAAATCGTAGAATCAGATTCGGGAAATTTGGATTTAGCCTTGAAGGTTAAACGTCCGACAAAGGCTCAAGCGTATTCCACCGCAAAATCTCAGTTGCCCGTGATTTTTGAATATTTAAAATCAAAAGGTATTGATACTGACAAAAATGTTGATGTAAAGCCTATTTACGGGTATTATCAATATAAAACAAATCCGAACGGTACAACCTCTTCTGAAATTGCATATTTTGATTTGACTCAGCAAATTATCGTGAAATCTGATGATGTCAAAAAGATTAAAGAAGTTTCGCTTGATATAAGTTCTTTGATGGACAAAAATATTGAAATAGATGTGAACAGTGCAAGTTATTCGTATTCAAAATTGTCGGATTTGAAGGTTAAACTGCTCAAAAATGCGACAACAGATGCAAAACAACGAGCAACCGCAATGCTAAAATCAACTAATAATCATGTTGGTAAAATTGAATCCGTGAAAATGGGAGTTTTTCAAATTACACCTGTAGATTCGACAGATGTTTCTGATATGGGAATCAATGATACTTCCACCATAGAAAAGAAAATAACTGCTGTTGCAAATGTCGTATTTCAGATTAAGTAGTGAAACGATTTGTTCTACTGTTAAATAACTAATAAAAAAGACTTCCAAATTTTGGAAGTCTTTTTATAATCAAAAGTTATACTTAAAATTAACCTTTAACTTGAGCCATAACTTCTTCAGCGAAGTTGTCTTGACGTTTTTCAAGACCTTCACCCAATTCATATCTTGTAAATGCTTTGATAGACAATTTACCTTCGATAAGTTGAGCGATTGTTTGGTTAGGGTCTTTAACGAACGGTTGTTCAAGTAAGCATCTTTCAGCCATGATTTTGTTTACACGACCTTCAACGATTTTTGCTCTGATGTTTTCAGGTTTTTTCAACAAATCTTCTTTACCCATTTCGATTCTTGTTTCTTCATCGATAACTTCTTGAGGAATTTCTTCTCTAGAAACGAATTTTGGAGCAGAAGATGCGATGTGCAAGCAGATGTCATTTAACAATTCAGCATCATTTTTGTCAGCTTGTAACAATACACCGATTTTCCCGTTGTGAATGTATGATGCTACCGCACCTTCGTAAATTTTGAATCTTCTAACAGTGATTTTTTCACCGATAGATGCGATTTTAGCTTTCAAAGCGTCTTCAATTTTCTTGCCGCAATCAGGGCAGGTTGAACCTAAAAATTCTTCAACTGAAGCAGATTTCAAATCGAAAACGTGTTTTGCTAAGTTAGCAGTCAAAGTTTTGAATTCTTCGTTTTTAGCTACGAAGTCAGTTTCGCAGTTAACTTCGATTAATGAACCGCCTTCAGCACTTACGAAAGAATCTACTCTACCTTCTGCTGCAATTCTACCCATTTTTTTATCTGCTGAAGCAATACCTTTTTGACGTAAGACTTCTGCTGCTTTTTCCATATCGCCATCAACTTCAACCAATGCTTTTTTAGCATCCATCATGCCTGCACCGGTTTTGTCACGAAGTTCTTTAACCATTTGAGCTGTAATATTCATTTTTTCTCCTTCTATTAACTTGAGTGATATATGAAAAGGTGAGTCATAAACACTAGTGCTAAGTTATTCTTAGTTATACTAATCTTTTACAATTCACCTTTTCTCATCACAAAATTATAAATTATTCTGCTTTTTCTTCAACGCCAGCATCTGCAGCTGAAATTTTTTCAACTTTTTTTGCTTCTGCGGCTTTGTTTTCTCTCAACTGTTTACCTTCAATAACGGCATCAGCCAATTTTGAAGTGATAAGTTGGATAGATCTGATAGCATCGTCATTACCAGGGATAATGTGGTCAATGCCGTCAGGGTTAGCGTTTGTATCTGCTAAACAGATAACAGGGATACCTAATTTGTTTGCTTCTTTGATAGCAATTTCTTCTTTAGTTTGGTCAACGATGAAGATTAAATCAGGAAGTCCTCTCATCTCTTTGATACCGCCCAAAGTTTTTGACAATTTTGCTAATTGTCTGTTGATTTGAGCAACTTCTTTTTTAGGAAGTTTATCAATGTAACCGTTATTGATGAATTCTTCCAATTCTTTAAGTTTGTTAACTCTTCCTCTGATAGTTTCAAAGTTAGTCAACATACCGCCTAACCATCTTCTGTTGATGTAGTAAGCACCTGAACGAGTAGCTTCTTCAGCAACAACTTCTGCGGCTTGTTTTTTAGTACCAACGAAAAGAACATTTTTACCTTTAGCAGCATAATCTCTAACAAGAGCATAAGCTTCGTCAAGTAAATCTGTTGTTTTTCTTAAATCAATAACGTAAATACCGTTTCTTGCACCGTAAATATACGGTTTCATTTTAGGGTTCCATCTTTGTGTTTGGTGACCGAAGTGTACACCGGCTTCCAAAAGTTCAATCATAGATGCTGTTGGCATCGGTTTTCTCCTTATATTAAATGTATTGTACTACGGGCTATACAATCCCATCAGATTAAGATATTTTGCTATTCTCTGACTAGGGCAATGCCTATCGGACTTGCGTAACCAATAATATAATAGTATAAAAATACTGTTATGCAAGTATTTGCGATACAAAACTTAATTATGAAGATTAATAATAAATTTTAATAAATTGCTGAAATATCTTGCAAAAAATATTTTTTTCGGGTTTAATAAGGTTACTCACATCCTCAAAATGAGTTCGTGCAAAGTCATTAATTGCACACAATACAAATAGAAAGGTAAATTCAATTATGGCAAATATTAAATCCGCTAAAAAAAGAGTACTAATTGCTGAAGCAAACAGACAAAGAAACGTTGCTTTCAAAACTTCAATCAAAACTGCTGTTAAAAAAGCATTAGAATTGGCATCAGGTGAAGATAAAGAAGCTTTGAACGCTGCTCTTTCTAAAGTTTACCAACTTTGCGACAAAGCAGTTGTTAAAGGTATTTTGCACAAAAACACTGCAGCAAGAAAAAAATCAAGACTAACTCTTGCTATCAAAAAAATTAGTGCTTAATTTTTAATTGAATGAGTGTATTAGCGGGCGACTTTGAGATTTTCTCAAAGTCGCCCGCATTTTATAGCAATTTTTTCAAGCGTGGATATGTGGGATAAATTGATGTTTTCAGAATGACGAGAGCTTTGGTAGGCACACCAAGTCGTCACTCTGAACTGACTAGAAAATGAGTTGAGAGGAACTCGAAACGTAATTTT
>OIYG01000640.1_pt1 | contig 32530 bp, 27 predicted proteins | sample 1587861 | NCBI WGS metagenome assembly OIYG01 (sample SAMN03283272) | human gut metagenome | biome: human-associated habitat; material: feces | host: Homo sapiens | place: Peru | collected 2012 | reverse complement strand
TTGTGGAGGGGTAAGACGGAAAATTTTATCAAATTTTCCTACGCAAACTTCGTTTCTCGAAAGTTCAGAGCAAGACAAGCAAAGCGGCGCGACCCGAATAATCGATGTAATTAGCGCCAGAATCGCCATAGAAACAGAAGGGACCAGCACCACTACTAAGGTTGAAACCGCCGCCGCGATGAAACCAAGAACCGCTAGAGTAAGGAAAAAACGTGTAGTCATTATACCATCCATAACTTGCTCTAGATACTACTTCACTTGTTGCATCTCCTAGTCTTCCTCTATTATATGCTGTTTGGTCATTTCTTGTTGTTCCATATGCATAAGGTATTAGATATTTTGAGGTATCTATATTATACGTAAAATTAGTGCCTGCCCTTTGGGCATCATATGTATATGATGTTCCACTTGCACTTGACATATTACCCATTACATATTCATATGCTCCTCCTGACATATCATATACTCCGTATATGTTACCTGTTGTAGAAGCTAATTGCCCTAATTCTGTATTATATGCATTACATGCTGTTTCATAACTTGTACTTCCACTTGATATTGGACCACATCCTGTCATAGTTGTAGAATTACTTATTTCTCCATAACCATTGATTGATACTTCTGTACAACTTCCATTGGTACATCTTCCATATTTAGAATTAGTTAAATATGCTACTGCTCCCCATTCCATATTCGTAATCATATGAGAATCTACAGTTGTTCTTGATGTTGGTAGTCCATATATATTATTACTTGTTTGCATATCATATATTACCTTCCAAAAATTTGATAATGTATTATTTCTCCATGATGTTACATTCGGTAGTATTCTTGGTGTAAGTGTAGTACTATTTCCTCCTCCGTATGATTTACCTGTCGCAGGATTACTACTTGATAATTCAAATTTTCCCATCCAAAACCCTTTTAGTTCTTGGTTACCAAAAGTAAATGCAGGATGAGTGTAATATCTTGTGCTAGAAGAGTCTATACAGTTTTCTGCAAGTTCGTTTGCTAAGTTAATTCCTCCGGCGCTAGTATCAACGTTAAAGTTATATGTACAAGATATTGTACCAGTAGTAGATGTACCATCTTCAAAAACTATATCTATTCCTGCATTATAAGCATCATATGTAGAGTTTCCTATTTGTTTACTCATATTCCATACTTTATATTTATATCTTGGTATCCATACGTAGAATGCTAAGATATCAGCATTTGCTATAGTTGTTCCTGCAGTAGAACTAGAATAAATTGCTCTTGAATTAGTTGTAGCTTTACCTGAAGCAAAATTATAATAAAGTTTTAGATTATCACATACTATACCATTACCACATACCGAAGTATTTGTTACACTATAATTACTTGCTACTTCTGCAGCAGTTAAAGCATCATTATATACTATAAATCTTTTTATTGTTCCACCAAAATTACCAGAACCAGTTGGTCTTTTACCAATAAATGAAGAAGTAGATGATCCCCAAGTCCAATAGTTTACTGAAGAACTTGCGGATAATTTAGTTCCGTTTAAATAAACATCTAAATCACTAAAACTACGATATACTATATCTACAGTATAAGTTGTATTTATAGATAGTCCACTTCCTCCTACTAAGAAAGTTGTAGGTTGTACTTCTCCGTTACCTCCTGCTACAATAAATTCTGTAGCATTGTTATATATACCAAGAGCTGCTTTGGTATGGTAATCTCCAAAAATTACTTGATTATCTTTTGAAGTTGTAGTAAATGTTACTGAGTATGTTGCTGGGAATGTTGCTCCAATATTTGAAGGTAGTTCTACATAAGTACTTGCATCATTTGTAATATTTAAACTACCTGAAGAAATTGTTGTACCTACTAGTTTTCCAATATTGTTGTTTCCTGATAAGTCATTTGCATATGTAGTACCTTCACTTACTAATACTGCATTTGCCCATTTCTTTTGGTCATAGTCATACCAACCGTAAGTAGATGTAGAACTTGTAATATCTGCTTTTACCCAATTAGAACCATTATATACTACTGGTATTAATCCATCTGTTAAAACTGGATAGTTTGCACCACTATTATCAATCTTTTCGGTATATCTTGACATAGTGTCACTTGCTTCAGCACTTATTAAAGTAGATATAAGTTCTCCAGATATTGGATTAGAGCCATCTACTGCGCTTGAATCTAACCATATATATACTTTATAATATGTTTGATAAGGGTTTAGTTCTATATTTGTAACTAAAGAAAATACATCATTTATTTGTCTATCTTTAAAGTTACCTTCTGCTAGTAGAGTTTCAGTAGTATTAGTAGCAGTATAAGTAGTTATTGCCCACTTAACTGTTTCACATTTAGCAATATTAGCATTATTAGTACTAGTACCATCTTTAGTTTGTAAATCTAATATTTTCATAGATAATTGACCATATATAGTTTTAGTTACTGTTTCTTTTTTCCAAAACTCTATAGTAGTACTAACACCTGTGGTATAGTTATCTCCTAGAGTTAATGTTACATTATCTGTAGATAATATTGGATTACCATGATTATATATAATAAGTCCCTCTAATCCTTTACTTATAGTTAAATTTACATTAGTATTATCATCATTACTATTCCATAAATAAAATGCATATGATATACTAAGTGCTAAAAGAACGAATCCTATTACTCCTAAAATAGTACCATATATTTTTCTTTTTTCTAAATTTTTAAACATAAATAATCACCCTACTTATATCTTAATATCTAAATATTACTTTATCATAAATTGAGAGAAAAGTAAATAATTTTGATACTTCTTTTTAGATTATTTTTTATGTCACGTTGTTGCATTCTACATACATAAACACCACTTTTGTATGTAGAATGCAACAAGTATGCTTTATTATTTATAAATAAAGAGATATAATAATATATATCTCATACAATTACGATATCCACTTAAGTTAATATTAATTCTTCCTCTAATATTTGAATTATTGTGCTAATTGCATTAATTACCTCATCGTAAGTTATATTTCTTGCATATGGTTTTTTCTTTTTGTAATTATCAAAATTTTTTCTCAACTCATCATCTTTCCGTATTAATTCAAAAGTATTCCTTATTTTATTTATATCAAAATCTGTTTCTCTTCTTTTAAAAGTATTTTTGATGGCGGAAACTAGTGTTCTTTTGTTTATTTCGCTGTTAAAGCGTGTAAAAAATGTATATAAATCATAAAAATCTTTGGCACGTGTATTCATAGTATTGTCAGTTATAAATGTTTCAAATTTTTCTGCAATGATTGTTTCTTTATTAAATGCCATAATATTAATATACGAATTATCAAACATACATTTGTATTTAAATTCTAACTCTCTTGGTGTGATTGGATCACCTGCTGTTACATCAATTGATAATGGAACTTGTAGATGCTCTTTAAATCCAATTAAATTAATCTTTAGTCCTCCATATTTATCACTTAATCTTATGTCTTTAATATTCTTTATTACGAAACTAATGTCGTCATCTAGTTTAATACCGATAATTTCTTTTATAATTTTTTCAAGTTCTTTTTTTTCTAATGGTATTCCCTTTATCATTGTATCCATATCTTGTGTTGTTCTTCTTTCTTCTCCAAAAATTGCTGATAACAAAAGTCCACCTTTTAATATAAAGTTTGTTTTATATTTACTCATTGAAATACGAAATAATAATCTTTCAAAAAAATACATTTGCATTATATCTTGTGGTTCTAAGCCATTTTCGTGTGCTTTGGTTTTTACTTTTACTTTTAACTTTTCAGCATCTATCACTACATCAACACCTCCAAATATTTACGTACATCATTATATACATTGAAAATCTTAGAGTAATTTATTAGTTTAGGTAAATCTCTTTCTTTTTTATCACTTAAATATTCTATAATTGCATATTTTATAGTTTCAATATCGTAGTTATCTTTATCACTTAATAACTCACATATACATCTTTCTTTATCATAACAAGAAATATATTGTCCTTGTGGACTTTTTATTGTTATTCTTCCAAGTTCAAAGATATTACTATCTACATAATGTAAAATTACTTTTTCATTATTTTTTAAACTTCCATTGTATCCTCTTTTAACTGTAATATTGTATGAACTTGGTACTGTTTCACATAATCCTTGAAAATATAATGCAGTTTCATATGAAAATATTGCGTTATTTCCATACGTTAAGTTAAAGTATTCATCTCCCCAAGTGGAAGGAAGTACATATAGTCCATTTTTAATTCTTTCAAGTTTATTTTTGTTTACTAATCTTGTTAAATAAATACTATCTATGTTTTTTTCTGCTAATTCTTTTGAGGTAATAATTCCATTATTATTTTTAGCAAGTGATATAATTTTATCTTCATTACACATAAATATACCTGTTCCTTTCTACATACAATTATACCACTTTTGTATGTAGAATGCAACAAGTAAACTTATATAAAAATGCAAGAAATATTTATATTTCTTGCATTACTGTAATAATCATTGGTTTATTACCTGTTTCTTTAATTAAATAATTACTTAATTCTTCACGTATTAGATTTTTAATTTTATTATATTCTATAAAGTTATTTTTAATATTATTATTTATTATTTTATTAGTTAATTCTTTTAGAGTATCAAGTAATTCTATACTATCTTTTACATAGACAAATCCTCTTGTTAATATTTCTGGCCCTGCTACTACTTTTTTAGTTTTCTTACTTAATGTAATACTAACTATCATAATACCATTATTAGATAACATTTCTCTATCTTTAATTACTAATTCTCCTACATCATCACTACTTTTACCATCTATTGATATAGAACCTGTTGGTACTCTATCAAAACATTCTATTAGTTTACCATCTTTAAAGATAGTTACATCTCCATTTTGTTTTAAAAGTATATTATCTATTGGAATACCTAATTTTTCTCCTAGAGAAGCATTAGCAACCATAAATCTATATTCTCCTCTTGCAGGATAATAATATTTAGGTTTCATTAAATCTATCATAAGCATTAAGTCTTCACTTGATGCATGATCTGATAAGTTTTTCTTTTTATCTAATGTTACTATATTACATCCTACTTTTGCTAATTCATCAAGTAAATGATAATATGTTTTTTCTAAATCTTCATATACTTGTGTTGCTAAAAACACAGTATCATTTTCTCTTAGTTTAATAAATTTATCATAACCATTAATCATTTTAATAACATTATAGTATGGTTTTTCTCTTTCATTAGAATTTAATATTACTACATTCTTATCATTTATATTAGATAAATCCCCAATAAATTTTCTATCTATTTTTAAATCTCCATTAATTAGGGCATTATCTACGATAGTTTGTAATTTCTTACCCATTACTACTATTTTCTTATCTGTCTTTGATACTTCATTAAATAATTCTTGTATTCTATATAAATGTGAATTAAGTACATTAAATATTATTCTACCATTACTAGTATTAAGTGTTTCTCTAATTAAATTATATATTCTATGTCTAGGACTAGTAAATCCTTCTTTTTCAGCATATAAACTTTCTGTTATTAAACATAGTACTCCTTGTTTACCTATATATGCTAATTTACCTAAATCTGATCCATAACTACCATCCATTAATGGATCGAATACAAAATCACTTGCATAGAATATTACTCCATCTAATGTATATATTGCATAACCAAGGTTACCTGGTATAGAGTGAGATAAACTAACTGGAAATATCTTTATTCTACCTACATTAAATGTTTTATGAGGTTTTACCTCAATTAAATTATTAGTGTTTAATTTATATGTACTAAATTCTTCTTTAAGTACTTCTAAAGTGAATTTAGAACCATATACTTTAACACCTTCTAAATCATTAATTATATCTGCTACTGCACCTATATTTTCATCATGAGCATGAGTTAGAAATATTCCTTTTACTCTTTTAATATTATTCTTTAGATAATCTATATTAGGTATAATATAATCTATTCCTAATGCTTCTTCACTACCATAATTAAGTCCTGCATCAAATACTAATATATCATCATCTATTTCTATTACATACATATTTTTACCATGTTCATTTTGTCCACCTAGTGCAAATAATTTTATTTTACTCATTAAATTTCTCCTTTCTTAAAATTAATAAAAGTATAAAAGACTTTAACATTATATCATATTTATTATGTTTTGTAAATAAATAATCCCACTTACAAAATCCCACGAAGGATATTCCTTCATGGGATTATCTATTACATAGATATAGTATATGGATCATCAAATGTACCTGTTCCTCCAGTAAATAGGACATTAGATTTTAGATAGAAGGTTGGGCGGACGCCGTAGCCGTAGTCAGTGCTGTAGTTGCTCAAGCGCCCACTGTAGTTCACGCTGAAGGCGAGACTGGCGCTACTAGATTGTGGTGTTATTGTCCATTCATATCCTTTATATAACCAGTTTTTATTTCCATAATAATTTGATGACGCTGTAGTTGTAGCAGTATCTGCAAAGTAACTACTAGCATATAGATAATCTGATGCATACATTAATCCAATGTTTGCAGTTGTAGTTGAATCATATGCTCCTTTATAAGCACTCATACAGTTTGTGGTATTTGTACTTAATCCTCTTTCACATAAGTAAAAATTTTGTTTACTATAACTATTAGTGTTATATCCTTTTAGATACCATGTTACTTCTTCAATATAGTTTCTATATGTATCATTTATTCCGTATCCTACAATATCACTACAAGAGAATGTTTTGTAATTGTTATTACTAGAGTAATATGTCCAGTTACTACACGCACCATAAGTGGAAGAAGTATTAGTTTTATTATAGAAGTATTCATTTAATATAACATTTGCACTTGCTTTTACTCCAGTTGTATTTCCTGTCCATTCATTTTTATAACCAGAGTATGTGCCTGAAGAGTTTGTAGAATTATATACTCCCCAAGAACCAGAATATAATACTCTACTTCTAATTAATTTAACTAGATATTCTCCAGCTTTTCCATGACTATTAGAATCAAATACTCCTATTATTCTATATAATTCATTATTAAATAAAACATAGTTACTTGGATCTGCTCCGCGATATCTATAATCGTGGTATTTAGTAGCACTATCAGTATCAGTATAACTATTAGTTTTACATACTCCTGTACCACCAGCATTACATGCTGAAGATGATTCTAAACTAATTACTTTATCTGCTAGAGTGGTACTTACTGCATATGTTTGATTAATAATTTTAGGTATAATAATTGCAAGTATTCCTAGTATTACAATAGATATAGATATAATAGTAATTTTCTTATTCATTTTCAATATTCCTTCTTTCTTTAATTAATATATTATCAAGAATATTACTTAACTTATCTTTTAAATAATATTCTTCATACTTATTATCTTCATATTCTTTTTTTATTACCTCTAAATTATCTAAAATAATATAATTAATATGTAATTTTTTTAGTGTATTTATTTTCTTAAAATCCACTAAAAGATTATCTTTATTATATGTATATAATTTTCTTTTCTTTAACACTAATATTACTGTGTTATCACAGTGCTTTCTTGCTATATCATATCTATTTCTTATACTCATATTATCACCACTTAATGTACCTATAATCCTTCTTATAAATAAGAAGGATGTATACATTCTTTATTTTGAGACTTGCTCATGGATAATTTCTGTCTCTTATATCTATCATAAGTATACCCGTAGACATACTATCCCCAAATGATAAGAGACTACTAAGGACGCCGTTGCCGTTGTTAGTGTTGTTGTTGTTCAAGTTCCCATTGTTGTTCACGTTGAAGGCGTTATTGGCGCTAAAATTTTTATACTTGAAATTACCCAATATATTTATCTAATATATTATTTACTCTTCTTTTATCGTATTTAAAACAATTTTTATAGTTATTTATAGAACTAAATAATGTTCTAAACTCTATCTTATTATTATCAAATAGATATTCTTGTTTCTTCATGTTTTTATTTATTTTTCTTAATGTATCTTTTCTTAGTTTAATAATAGTTTTATTATTAACTACTTTAAAAATATATTGTAAAAATACAAAACCCTCTTTTGAACTAGTTATTTTAGTCTTTTTACGATTTAATTTTAGTTTATAATCATTATATAGTATAAACTCAATCTCTTTAAGACACTTACGTAAGTATTCTTTATCTTCATGCATAATTATATAATCATCCATATAAATTACAGTATATTTCAACTTTAATTTATGAATTATATAATTATGTAATTTATATAAATAAAATATTGCAAGAAATTGATTAGTCATTGCTCCAATACATAATCCTTTACCTTTATTGTATATAGGTAGTTCATTTATTTCATTACTTCTTTTTGGGTTATTTATTAATTCTTTATTTTTTAAATAAAGAATTCTATTATTTACATAATCTTCATTAGTTGACGAGATTATTGTATCCAAAAAATTATATTCTTCACAAGATAATTTATCTTTTAATAATGATTTTAATACATTATGATCTATACTATAAAAATACTTACTTATATCTAGTTTTAATATATAGAATGTACTATTTTTTCTTTTTAATTCTTCGATATATTTAGTAACTAAATTTATACCATAACTTGCTCCCATATTCTTTCTTGTCGCAACATTTCTATTATCTAAGTATTTAGATAATTTTTCTTCAAGAATATATCTTGCTATATAATGATTAATTACTTTATCATAAATACTTTGACTCATTATTACTCTATATTTTGGATCTTTTATTAAAAATATATTATATTTAAGTGGTGTATAATCACCACTTTTAAGTACACCATATATACTTGATAAGTATGTTATTTTGTACTTTTCAAAGTCGTTTATTTTCTTTTTATTCTTAACATTTTTACTTACTTCTTCATTATATATTTTTAATATCTTATCCATTGATACATTATTCACTGGATTTCATCCAGCCTTTAATCATTTTTATTATTTCTTCGAGGCGTTTTGAATAATTATATAATTTCTTTTCTGTTATATATTTATTAACATAAGCACGTTCTAATAGAAAATCTATTATACTTAATCTTGCAATTATTTCGGTTTGTACTGCTTTTTTATCTTCTTTATCAGTAGTTAAATTTGCAGTGTACACAAGTAACAACACATGCATTTCACATTCTTTAAAATATTCACGATTAAAAAGGTCCTTTTTTGGTACATTTTCAAATAATTTTTCACTATCTAATATAAATTTCTTTATACAAGATATTATTTTAAACTTATCTTCATTGTAATTCATCTTCTATTACCTCAATTAATTTTTCTAAGATAGAAATATCTTCTATTTGATTTATTAAATCTTCTATTCTATCTACTCTTTGTTTTATATCTTTATATTTTAATGCTTGTTTTAGTACTTTGTTATAATTGTTAAAATTACCATATTTTTTATGATCATTATTATTGTCTTTATCTATTATTTGGTAATTTATTTTCTTATCTTCAAGTGTATTTATTACTTTGTTTAGTGCACTTTCAGGAAATCCTACTTTGTTATCTATTAGTATTTTATAACCAAATAGGTAATTTAATATTATTGCACTATCGTTATATGTATTATAAAATTTGCCAATTTTATATAACGTTATTGTTTCATTTATTTCTTTGTTTCTTGTTTTATTTTTGACATTGTTGTGTTGCATTGTTGTGTTGCATTGTTGTGTTGCTCCTTTCGATTGTCCCACGGAGGTTCGTTCCTCCATAGGACTTATTTAATAAATATTTTATACTGCTAGTATGTATGGGTCACTTATAGTTCCACTTCCTTTCTCGATACTGATTATAGATTTTAGATAGAAGCTTGGACGGACGCCGAAGCCGCTGTCAGCGCTGTAGCTGTTGTACAAGTACCCAATGCTGTTCACGTAGAAGGCGTAATTGGCGCTACTAGATCGTGGTGTTATTGTCCATTCATATCCTTTATATAACCAGTTTTTATTTCCATAATAATTTGATGACGCTGTAGTTGTAGCAGTATCTGCAAAGTAACTACTAGCATATAGATAATCTGATGCATACATTAATCCAATGTTTGCAGTTGTAGTTGAATCATATGCTCCTTTATAAGCACTCATACAGTTTGTGGTATTTGTACTTAATCCTCTTTCACATAAGTAAAAATTTTGTTTACTATAACTATTAGTGTTATATCCTTTTAGATACCATGTTACTTCTTCAATATAGTTTCTATATGTATCATTTATTCCGTATCCTACGATATCACTACAAGAGAATGTTTTGTAATTGTTATTACTATTGTAATATGTCCAGTTGCCACATGCTCCATAAGTTGAAGAGGTGGTAGCTTTATTATAGAAGTATTCATTTAATATAACGTTTGCACTTGCTTTTACTCCAGTAGTATTTCCTGTCCAGTCATTTTTATAACTATAGTATGTACCTGAAGAGTTTGTGGAGTTATACATTCCCCAAGAACCAGAATACAATGGATTTGCCATAATTAGTTTAATTAGGTATTCTCCTTCTCTACCATGACTATTGGAATCAAATACTCCTATTATTCTATATAGATCATTATTAAATGATACGTAGTTATTTGGTTCTGCTCCACGATATCTATAGTCGTGGTATTTAGTTTCTCCATTTTCAGTATAGGAGTTTGTTGCACATACTCCTGTACCTCCAGCATTACATGCTGAAGTGGATGCAAGATTCATTATAGTTTTAGTTGCTGTAAGAGGTCTTACAAGGGCTTTTTTACTTTTAGTAGATAATTCTATTTTAATATTACCACTTATTGTTTTACCCATTAAACTAGAGATATCTTGATCTATAGTACAAGTAGTTACATCTCCAGTGCATGCTTCACTTATCCAAATAAATAGTGTATAAGAGTCTGCAGTACTTGAATTAGAAGGTAAATCCTGTTGTATTGGAGTAAGTACCATTCTCTTATTGATTTGAGCATCAAAATCATAAGAGAAGTTACCACTTGATAATTCAGTATTATTTTTATATAATCTCCATTTTAATAATTTATGATGTGCTAAAGTATCCATAGTTAAATCAGTTAAACTAACATCATAAATTATAGGTATATCAGTAGGATTAGAACTAGCACCTTTAACAGTAAAGTTTGCTTTTAATACTTTACTATTTGTAGCACTAGAAGTAATAGTAGTATCTACTACCGGTTCTAGTTTACTTGTTGGAAGTGTTACACTTCCAGTATAAACTACATTATAATTACCACTACCAATATTAATACCTATATCAGTTCCTGTTGCTAAAGTATATCCTACATATAAAAGTATTATAAAAGCAAGAATTAGAGCAAATACTTTAATATTATTTTTAATAAATTTATTTATATTTTCCATAATTTATTATCACATACCCTATCTATTTTTATATCTATTAAAATAATACCATATTTTTTATATTATTTCAATTGTGTTATGTAAAATATTTGAAATTTATTAAAATAACGTTGCTAAATGTGCAACGTTATAATTATTTAATATACCATGTTGGTTTTGTGTCTGTTCCTTTGTTTACAATTATATTCTTATTTTTTAGATAAGTTAAGTTTGACCTTACTTTATTATCTAAGTTTGTTTCTTTACTATCTAATAATGGATAGATGTAATTATTTATATCTTTTCTTGTTACACCATCGTTTGATTTTATATATTCACACAACATTTCTCTTATTTCAATGTTTGATAATTCTGTATCACTTGGATAAGAAGAATTTATTGGTATAACTGCTTTAAATATTTCATCATCTTTAAATGATGGTACTAATCCACTATAAATCTTAGTATATTTTACCATCTTTTTTATTCCAGAACCTAGTTCATCTGCAAATCCAATTTCCTTAAAAAAGTTTGCTATTTTTGGATTTTTAGGATAAGGTGTATAATCAAGTAAATTAATATACCCAATAGTTCTTGGCTTGTTTGCGTTTTCTGTTATTATTTCATTTTTTGTAATAATTAATCTTGCAGGATACGGATTAGAATATTCACGATGAATTAGTAGATTAACACATAATTCTCTTGCGATTACATTTCTTACGCTGATGTTTTTGTCGTCTTCTAGGTAAAATATATCGTTTGTATGTCTTTTTATAAAATCCATTAATCTTTGGTAAGCATCCAATAAATTAGTTCTTATATCATCTCTATCATCATATCTATCTAAATCATTTACTTTAAATACTGCATCAGTTTTATAATACGATAACGCAGAAGATATTGTTTCATCTTTACCTAGAAGTAATATACATGCTAAATTAAATCCTGATTCTCCAGTTTCTAAATTCTTTTCATATAATCCTGCACTTCTTAGTAATTCTAAATCGTCCATTTTTTCCCACGGATGATTTTGCGTTCTATTTATTGCCATTTGCCTTGCATCTTTGATTAAATCAACTCTTAGATCATCCATCGTAGCATAAGGATATATTTTATTTTCTATATATGTACTTCTTTTTCTTATATATAAATTAGATATTTGTGTAGTATTGTTTGTAATATCATAATCTCCATCTTCGTTTCTATCGTATATTTTGTTAGCGGTTTTATGTACATCTGAGCTTTCATGAACATATATATAAAGTATTTCTTTTGATTCATATGTATAATTTTTTATTTCTAGATGCACTGTAGGATATATTTTTTCTGGGTTATTACATAGATCTACGAATTCTTTTTTCATTTGTTTTATATAATCTTTATATACTCCTACTACTTCTCCACTATCTTTTATTCCTAAAAATATATGTCCACCATTTCTATTTAGCATTGAGCAAACAGATTCAAACAAACTAGAAGGTAGATTTTTCTTTGCTTCTTTAAATTCAGTATTTATTCCCTCTCCTTCTTTTATGATATTTATTAAATTATTCGGTATTTTTTCTTTCATGTTAAACTCCCCTTTCTTAGTTTTTATCATTCTCTGCAAAAACTCTGCAGAGATTTATGTTTTTATGCAGAGATTTATTCTCCATTAATTAGATTACCTATTCTATCTATTTCTTCATTACTTTTATTATCGCATCCTGTGATAGATAAAGTAATAAGAGAGATTAATAGTAATAATATTAGTTTCTTTTTCATATAGACTCCTTATCTTAATAATAGTTTTAAAGCTTCTTTTACTTGATCTTCAAGCGATAAATCACTTCTTACGTTAGGTAAGACTTTTTTAATATCAGCATTTTTATATCCTAGAGAAGTTAATACTTCGATTAATTCATTATTATTATTAACTAGATTAATATTATCACTTAGAGTTAGTTTGCCTTTTAAATCTAGTATTATTTGTCTTGCAACTTTATCTCCAATTTTAGGGAATTTCTTTAGATATAATATATTTTCTCTATCTATAGCATCAATTATACCATTAATAGAACCTGTTGCAAGTATGGGAAGAGCCATCTTACATCCTAGACCTTTAACACTAATTAATTTTAAGAATAAATCTTTTTCTTCTTTTTCCATAAATCCATATAAAGTATGTTCATCTTCCCCTATTTTTACATATGTATATACTTTATATGTATTATTTAATTTATAAGTATATGGATTTGCTACATAGATAGTATATCCTATATCATTATTTTCTAATATTATATAGTTACATTCTATTTCTGTTACTACTCCTTTTATATAACCATACATTATTTTAACTCCCTTACATCTTTACTTTTTAAACTTTCTAATAATTTAGTATCTAATATTTCTTTTTTACCATTATTTACATCATTAATTGCTTGCTTAATTAATATATCCATTATTTCTCTATAATCTATATTTATATCTTCGAATAGATGATGAGAGAAATATGCTGGTATTACATTTACTTCGTCTACATATACTTTTTTCTTTTTAGTATTATATAAGAAGTCTACTCTTAATACTCCTTTAGCACAAAGAAGTCTAAATACTTCTTTGGAATACTCACTTATTTCTTCCATTAGATTTTTAGGTTCATATACTGGGTATATTTTCTTTATTTTAGGATTATCACTAGTTTCTAGAGTATATTTATCTTGATATGTACATATCATATCTTCGTTTATTATTTCTTCGATACTACTTGTTTGTATTTTATTATATGTTCCTATTACTGCACAATTAAATTCTCTTTTATCTTCTATATATTCTTCAATTAAGAATCTTTCATCATAATCTATACTTTTTTCTATTGCACTTTCTAGTTCTTCTTTTCTATTAATTATTTCTATTCCTATACTACTTCCAAGTCTAGATGGTTTTAAGATAAGTGGATAGTCTAGTTTATTTATTTTAGAGAATAATTCTTCTTTATTATTTTTATAATCTGTATCATAGAACCATACATAATCTGTTACTGGGATGTTATTATTATCTAATAACATCTTAGTAAATATTTTATCTTGTCCTAAAGATGAAGCATATACATCACTACCACAACAAGGTATACCTAAAGTTTTTATATAACCTTGTATAGTTCCATCTTCAGTATTTTTACCATGTACTATAGGAAATGCTAAATGTATTTCTTTTACTTCTTTTTTAATACCATGTGATTTTTGTAAAATAAATCTACCATCTTTATTTATTAAATTAACTCTAGTAGCATATCTTTCAATTAATCTAAAGTCATTAAATGACTCTATATGTCTTAGCATACCTCCAGTATACCATACTAAATCTTTAGTAATATATATTGGTACTACTTCGTATTTATCTTTATCAATGTTATCCATTGCTTGAAGGGCAGTAATTACAGATATTTCATGTTCTACACTTTTACCTCCAAAGATTACTCCAATATTTAATTTCATTTTAATACACCTCTTATTTACATTATAAAGCATTTTTATATATTTTTAAAGTAAAAATATATAATTTTACAATTATTATTATATATACTTGTATAATAAAAGTTTTTTAGTGTATAAAACGTTTTTTCAGTATATAAAACAAGGTTTTATTAGCATACTATTGTATGCTTTTTGATAGCATATATGATAAGATTTTACAAAATTTTACTTTTTTATTGACACAAGCAATTTCGTGTGGTAAGGTTATGTTGTTCGAAGCTTTGGATAGAAAGATTAAGGGAGGTTTTTAATATAGGTATAGACGTAAAAGAAAGATATATAGATAAGTTAATATATTTAGATAAATATGGTAATGGTAAAAAGATACACATAAAAAAAGAACTAGAAAGTGAAAAAACATATACTATGCTTCCACTTACTAGAGATATTATATTTAAAAGTCTATTTATCAATAATATATCATATCTTAAGGATTTTATATCTGCAACATTATTAACAGATATAAAACCTGAAGATATTAATATAACTATCTTAAATAATGAAGGATTAAAAGATAATTATAACGAGTTTAAAAAGATAGCAGATGTATTTTTAAAAATAAATGATAATATACTTTTAAGTATTGAAGTTAACCGTAAGAAATATGAGTATGTAAGTCTTAGAAATAGTAGATATATTAGTAAACTTATGGATGGGGAAATAAGTAGCGATAATGACTATAAAAAATTACATGGTATTAAGATTATACAACTTAATATTAATGCTTATTATAACGAAAATAATTACACTGATAAAATACTTGTTTTATATGATAAAGTTAGCAAAACTATTTATAGTGAGAATCCTGTAACATATTTAAAAAATATTGAAAAATACCGTAAAATGTATTATAATGGAGATAAGAAAAGGGAGACGCTATGGTTTGCTTTTCTATGTGCTAGAACTTATACTGAGGCATATAAAATATTATTAGAATTATATGACGAGGATAAGGCTATTAAACTTATGGAGGAGGTGGTTAATTTGAATAGCAACGATGCTTTAATACATGGATGGCAAGATGAAAAATTGAGCAAATATGAACACTACTGCGAGATCGTTGATGCTGAAAAAGAAGGGTTTGAAAAAGGACATAAAGAAGGTATTGAACAAGGCATTGAAAAGGGTATTGAGCAAGGCGTTAAAAAGGGCTTTGGCATAGGTGAAAATGCAAAGGAAAAAGAACTTATTAGCAAATTGTCTAAATTAAATGTTTCAATAGAAACTCTTGCAACGGCTATAAATAAGACGATCCCCGAAACTAAGAAACTTATAAATGAATAACTGTCTATATACAAACTAAAGCAGCGAAATGCTTTAGTTTTTTTATGTTACCTATTTAGCAACTAGAGATAATGAAAAAGTATGAGATAATATATATATATATATGGTGATTAGTTATGGATTGTGGGAAAATGAAACGATGAAAAATTGTCACCAGTTGAAATTAAAGTCTTTAGGTGGTAAATACTGTAGATTAAAGAAAAATAAATAAGCAAGTTATACTTATTTATTTTTAATTTCTCCTATTAAGTTAGATATATCTGGGAGATAGAATTTTATTGTAGCAATAATTATTATAGCTACTGGTAAACTTATTACTATACCCCAGAATCCTCCAAGGATACCTCCAGCAAATACTGCAAATATACTTATTAGAGGATGTATTTTATTTGTTTTACCATATATTTTAGGACTTATTACATATCCATCGATAAGTGGGCATATTAGAAGGACACATAGTGTTAATATTAGTAATTTAGTACTTATAACACTTGCAATTAAAAGTGCTAATATGTCTACTATTAAGGCTCCTACGTATGGAATAATTGTTGTAAATGATGCAAGTATTCCAAGTACTAGATAGTTAGGGTGTCCTATTATAAAGAAGACAAATGTATATTCAAATAATTGTACTATTATGTTTTGTCCTAGTCCTATACAATAGTTTCTTAGTTCGTTATCTAGTGTTTTTACGTATTCATATGTTTTTTTATTAGTAGATTTTAATTTAGTTTTTATATATCCTCTTATTTTATCCATATCTATTAGGAAATAGACTGCTGCAAATAAGACTATTACTAAGTTTGTTACTACGTTTACTCCAGTATTTACTACGTTTATTGCACCATTAGAGATGTAACTACCGATATTTTTTATAATACCACTTGATATATCTGTGATTGATGACTGAAGTACTCCAAGGTTTAATTCATACTTTTTAGAGATATCTGCGACAAATACAGAGATATTACTTAAGAATAGTAATGTTTGATCATACAACAATGGTACAATTAATATTACTATTGTTGCAATAAATCCTAGTCCTAGTAAGCAAATTATGGCTATACTTAAGTTTTTATGTAGTCCAAGGCGTCTTAGTTTCATTACTAATGGATACAAGGCATAACTTACGGCGAATGCAATAATAAATGGGAAAGTAATAGATAGTATTTTACTTACTGCGCCAATCCATAAGTCTTTGATTAGATAAATTAATACTATTGTTGCAACAAGTATTAAGATATTTAGTATTTTAAAGTTTACTTTATTTTTATACATTATTACCATCCTTTTCTAGTATTATGGTAATTGGGCCATCGTTTATGAAGTCTACTTTCATTTCTGCACCAAAGATACCTGTTTCTACTTTTATTTTTTCACTTAATTTTTTATTAAATAAGTCATAAAGTTTTACTGCTTCTTCACCTTTTAGGGCATTTATATAACTTGGTCTATTACCTTTTCTTGAATCAGCATATAGTGTAAACTGACTAACGGATAAGATACTACCACCGTAATCTAGGATATTTTTATTCATTACACCATTTTCATCATCAAATATTCTTAGGTTTATTATTTTATTTACCATATAGTCTATTTCTTTTTCGGTATCATTATTAGTAAATCCTACTAATAACATCATACCTTTATCTATTTGTCCTACTACTTTATTATCTACTAAGACTTTAGCTTTGTTACTTCTTTGTACTACTACTTTCATTAGTTAATATGCCTCCTTACTTTTTTTACAAATTTTAAGTTTTCTAGTTGGTTAATATATTTATTTAATGATTCTAAATCACTTACTAAGACAGTCATGTTATATACTTTATATTCACTTTTATTAATAGTACTTATACTATCTATTGTGATATTATTTGTACTAGATAAGGCAATTATATCTAACATATTATCCATAGAATTAGTATATACAATTATGTCTGTTAAATACTTTTTATTTGTTATATTATTCCATTTTACGTTTACTAGTCTTTCGTCTAAGTCTATGATATTTTTACAATTAGTTCTGTGTACTGTGATACCACTTCCTTTAGTGATATATCCAATTATGTTATCACCAGGGATTGGTTTACAACAGTTACTTATACTTACTTTTATTTCTCCAATACCTTCTACTAAGATATCATTTTTACTTACTATGTTATCTCTTGTTGCAGAGTTTATTTTAGTAGTAATATCTTTACTTTCTTTTTCTTCTTTTTTAAGTAATCTAAGTACTGATACAGGAGTAAATTTACCACTACCTACGCTTATATATAGTTCGTTATGGTCTAATAGTTTTAATTCTTCAACTAAGTAGTCTAAGTTTTTATTAGATAGTGTATCACTTATTGACATACCTTGTTTTCTTATTTCTTTTTCTAGTAAGTTAATACCTTTAGTTAGGTTGTTATCTTTATCTTTGTTTTTGTAATAACTTCTAATTCTATTTTTAGCGTTTGCGGTTACTACGAATTTTAGCCAGTCTTTGCTTGGTTTAGATGTCTTGTTAGTATTAATCTTTATGATATCTCCTTGTTTTAGTTTATAGTCTAGTGGTACTATGTTATCATTTACTATTGCTCCTATCATTGTATCTCCTACTTCACTATGAACTTTATATGCAAAGTCTACAGTAGTAGAGCCACTAGGAAGTTCTATTACATCTCCTTTTGGGGTATAGACATATATTACATCACTTGTTAAGACATCTTTTTTTATGGAATCGATAAACTCAGTATTTGAGGTTTCACTATCATTTAATTCAATTATATTTCTAAATAGTTGTAGTTTTTGGTCCATTACATCTTTGATATTACCACTTTTGTTTTCTTTGTATGACCAGTGAGATGCGATACCATACTCTGCAATTTTATCCATTTCGTATGTTCTTATTTGGATTTCAAATAATTCTCCATCTATACCAAAGACTGTTGTATGTAAACTTTGATATAGGTTAGTTTTGGGCATTGCTATATAGTCTTTGAATCTTTTTGGTACTGGTTTATATTTAGAATGGATTAATCCTAGTGCTAGGTAACATTCTTGAACAGTATTTACAAATACTCGAAGTGCTAAAATATCATATATTTCATCAAATGTTTTACCTTTATTTAGTTTTTGATAAATACTATAGATACTTTTACTTCTTCCTTTCATTTCATGAACGATATTATGTTCTGTTAAAAGAGCACTTACTTCTGCCATCATTTTATATACAGCGTCATCTCTTACGGATTTTTTTAGGTTTAGTTTTTCTACTACATCATAGTAAGCATCTGGTTTTAAGTATCTTAAAGATAGGTCTTCTAGTTCACTTTTTATTTTATAGATACCTATTCTATGTGCAATTGGTGTTAGTATTTCTAGAGTTTCTTTGGCTTTTTTCTTTTGTTTATCTTCACTTAGAACGTATAATGTTCTCATGTTATGTAAACGGTCTGCTAATTTTATTATAATTACTCTTACATCACTTGATAAGCCTACTAGGATTTTTCTTTGATTTGCAGCCATTTGTTCTGTTTCACTAGTGAAGTTTAGTTTATTTATCTTTGTTACTCCATCTACTAGATCTGCGATTACTTTACCAAACTCTTTATTAATCTCTTCATATGTTGCATCTGAGTCTTCGATTGTGTCATGTAAAAGACTTGCACTTATGGCATAGGCATCTGCATTTATTTCTGTTAGTATTAATGCAACGTTTAGGGGGTGTGTTATATAGTCATCACCACTTATTCTTTTTTGCCCAAAGTGTTTTTTATATGCGAAGAGATATGCTTTTTTTATAAGTTCTAAATCTTCTTTGTTATCATCATATGTTTTTACTTGTTCTATTAAGTCATCAATTGTTATATATTTTGTTTTTACGCTCATAGTATCACCTTTTCTATTCATTATTATATAATATTTTATGATTATTTTAAATAGTTTTACATAATTAAAAGAAAAAAGTGTAAAGATACACTTAAGTTTTATTTATTAATTGGTCAGTCGTGACTGACCAATTGGTTACTATTACTAACTAGAATATATAGGGTTTACTGTTATGGTGTTATCTAGTTTAGTTACGATATTTTTATATTTGTTATAGATATCATTTGCGTTATCTAGATATCTATAAATATCTTTATTACTAAATGGTACTACTACTATATCTTTATAGTTATTATGGTAGGTATATAATAGTTCATTGTTTAAGTTAGATAGTGTTATACTAGTATTATTATTTAATACTTTTTTAGTTACATCAATACTAGTCATTAGTCCTATTTTATTTCCTATGTTATTTATTTGATGAGTAGATATAAAGTTACCTAAGGAATAGATTACTAGGGTGTTATCTATATAGGTTATGGGTTCAACTACATGGGGATGTGTTCCTATTATTATATCTACATTCTTGCTACTTAAGAATTTAGCAGCATCTATTTGATACTCTGTAATATCATAGTTATATTCTATTCCCCAGTGCATTGCTACAATTAGTAAGTCTACTTTATCTCTTATGCTATCAATATCTTTTTCTACTTCTTTTTTATAGGCTTCATAAGATGTTTTATTAGACATATCCCAAATATTTACAACATAGTCATATCCTTCGGGTCTTTTTATACCATTTGTACCATATGTATAGTTAAGTACTGCATATGTTATGTTATTTTTTTCTTTTATTTTTATGTTTTCTTTATCTATATTAGATTTATAAGAACCAGTGGTATAAACATCAGTAGTACTCCAGTAATCTAATGCAGAAAGAGATGCACTAACTCCTTTATCTAGGACATGATTAGTTGCTAAACTTACTATATTAAAGCCAGTATCTATCATATCACGTCCTAGTTCTTGAGGACTATTAAATGCAGGATATCCACTTATTATGTAGGGGGTTCCTCCAAGGACTGTTTCACCATTATAGTATGCTAAGTCATAGTTAGGTATTATTTCTTTCATATATCTTAACATTGGTTTAAAGTCATAACCATTATAGTTAGCATTTTTATTTGCTTCTTTATAGATAGCATCATGTATTAAAGCGTCTCCCACCATAACTAGAGATAGTTTATATTCTTGTTCTTCTTTTTTATCTTCATTAGTATTTATATTATTATTTATGTTACTACTTGGTTTTTTATTATTTAATGCTAGATATACTATGGGTAGTAAGATAATAATAAATACTAGTAATAATATTCTACTTTTTCTTAATTTTCTTTTTTTCTTCATATATATCATTCTTAATCTTATTATTTAATGTTAAATCTATTTCATTATTTTGGGTTATGTTACTTATTGTTACGTTTACTTTGTCTCCAACGGTGTAATAGATGTTGTTTGTTTTATCATATAAAGTAAATTCTTCATCAAGATATTTTGTTTTAGAATTTAGACTACGAGCATTTACTAGTCCTTCGTATATTCCATCGATTAGAACATAAAAGCCAAACTCTGTTACACTTGTTATTACTCCATCATGAGACTCTCCAAGATGATTTTGTAGGTATTTAGATATTTCTAGTTTTAGAGATTCTCTTTCTAATAATTCTGCTTCTTTTTCCCTTTCGTTAAAGTGTTCTGCGAGAGGTTCTAATTCTAGGTTAAATAGCATGTTAGTATATTCTACACCATGTTTTAGATAATTTAAGATAATCATTTGATTTATGAAGTCTTCTCCTCTTCGCATTGGGGAAGTATGCATAGCGTATATTTTTTTACCTATTGGGTAGTGAGATGTATTTTTACTTGAGAATCTTGCTAGACTCATGCATCTAATCATTAGGTCATTATATACTTTTTTGTTTTCATCATTTTTAAGTAGTTTTATGCATCTTTTTATATCACTACTTCCATAGTGTTCTTTTTCTTTAATGTCTATTTTATTTTGTAAGAAGTGCATAACCCTACTTAGTTTTATGTCATTTGGTTTATCACATACTCTATACATTAATTTAAGTCCTAGACTATCTAGTTTTTTAGTTACTTCTTCGTTAGTAGTTAACATTAGAAATTCGATTAGGTTTTCTCCATCACTATTAATGTTTTTTGCAAAACTAGTGGTATTTCCTTCTTTTTTTACTTTTATTTCGTATGAATCAAAGTCAATGAATCCTTCTTTTTCCATTTTTCTTTTTAGGGATTTGGCAAAATAATTCATTTGTTTTAACATTGGTACAAAGCAAGCGTAATCTTCCGGAATAATACCTTCATTTAATATTTTATTAACACAAGTGTATGTCATTTTCTTTTTACTTCTTATGATACTAGGTTTTATTTGGACTTCTTTAACGTTTAGGTTATTATCATATGTTATAAAATATGAGATACTTAGTCTATCACTATTTTCATTTAGGGAACAAACATCTTTAGATAGTATTTGATGATTCATATGAATTGCAGTAGATACTGGATAGGCACTTGTTCCTCTTTCTATTATGTCTTCATAGATGTAACTATCTTTTTCAATCATATATGCCGGAAATGCAATGGAGGTAATTAGGGTAAATGTTCCATCGTTATTTCTTTCTAGACTTACTGCATCATCAATATCGTTAGTTGTTTCACTATCTATAGTAAATATTGTTTTGTCTCTTAAATCTAGGAAGCCTTCATTTTTTATAAGACTTTCTATTACATCTTTATCTAAATATTTATATAGTTTTTTTGCTTCTTCTTCAACTTCGTAAGAGAATTTATTGTTAAAGCCATGTTTATACATAAGGGGTATTATATCATCTGTTATTTCGTCTTTATGTCCTATTTTTTCTTTTAGGTATGCTTTATTAGATTTAATTTCTGCGACTACTAGAAAACCTGTAGTTATAGTAGAAGTATTTTCTCCGATTAGAGGAAGATACTTGTTGTTATACTTTATATATCTTGCATTATCTTTTAGGGTAACTTCACATACTACTACAGGAGTATTTTTTTCTAATATGCTTACTACTTGTCCTTCCATAGTATCTATATCATAAGTAAATAAAACTATATCTTTATCTGTAGCAGTATTTAAGTTATATTCTTTTATTAATATTTCATTACCATTATAGTATATCTTTCCAGTATTATCTTTTACTTTTATTTTACCTTTTAGGTAGTTAGTGTTAGATACTAACATATATTTATTTTTTTTAGTTAGTATTATTGTTCCTTCTTTTACAAGAGTATCTAGTTTATTTTTTAAGATAGTATCATCTTTTTTTAATATTTTATTTAATTCTTCATCACTATTTTTTATATATTTTAATATTTCTTCATATTTTAAACTTTTATCTTTAAGTAATTCTACAACATCCAAAACCATTATAATCCTCCCCTAGTTTAATGTTTTCTATTTTGTAATCTTTTATTTTCTTTCTTATTTTTTATTTTCTTTCCTTTTTTATTCTTCTTATTTTTCTTACGTTCTTTTCTTATATTGTTTAGGGCTTCTTTTCTTCTTGTTTCTTCTTTTTTATCATAATTTAGTTTTTTATCCATAATTAATTCAAAGTCTACGATACTTCTTTCTTTTTCAGCGTTAATTACTTTTATTTTTACTGTGTCACCAAATAAGAATCTTTTGTTAGTTCTTGTGCTTAGTGCCATATATCCTGTATCATCTACTGTGAAGAAATCTCCTTTTATGTCTTCGAAACGTACTAGGCCTTCTACTGTGTTAGGTAGTTCTACAAAGATACCAAATGATGTTATACCACTTATTACGCCAGTATATATTTCTCCAATATGGTTAGTCATATACTCTGCTTTTTTCATTTTTTCAACATCTCTTTCACAGTTTACAGAATCTAATTCTTTTTTAGATGTATGCTCACACATCATAGGTAATTTTGTTTCCCAAGACTCTATATTTTTAGTAGATAAGTCCTTATGATAACTTTTAAGTAGTCTATGAAGAATAAGATCCGGATATCTTCTTATGGGACTAGTAAAATGGGAATAGCAAGTACTTCCTAATCCAAAGTGACCAATATTGATATTTGAATAAACTGCTTTTGCTTGAGTTCTTATTGCAAGGTCATTTAATACCATAGAATCTGCTTTTCCTTGGAGTTGTTTTATGATATTTTGTAAGTCTACTGCTTTAGTTATTTTATTTTTACCTGTTACTACGTATCCTCTTAGGGATAAGAAATTTAGAAATTCACTTACTTTTTCAATGTTTGGTTTATCATGTACTCTATATATTGATGGTAAGTCTTGGTAGTATAAGTGGGATGCTACTGTTTCATTTGCTAGTATCATAAAGTTTTCTATTAGTTTTTCTCCAGTTTTTTGTTCTCTTAATTTTATGTCATAAGGAACACCTTTTTCATCTACTAGAATTTTAGCTTCAGGACTATCAAATTCTATATATCCACGTTTTATCATTTTCTTTCTTAAGATAGTAGATAGTTCGTTCATAAGGATAAGTTTATCAGCATATGGTTCATACCCTTGTGGAACAGTATTATTTTCTAGTATTTCATTTACTTTGTTGTAAGTCATTTGAATTCTACTTCTTATGATACTTGGAGTTATTTTATAGTCTGTTACTTCGCCTTTATCATTAACATTCATTATACATGAAAATGCAAATCTATCGGTATTAGGATTTAGAGAACATATACCATTAGATAATTTATGAGGTAACATTGGTACTACTCTATCTACTAGATATACTGATGTAGAACGATAATATGCTTCTTTATCTAGTTCTGTACCTTCTTCCACATAGTAAGATACATCTGCGATATGTACTCCAAGAGTGTATCCTGTGCTTGTTTTTTCAATACTTACTGCGTCATCAATATCTTTTGTGTCATCTCCATCAATAGTAAATATTACTTCTTCTCGTAAGTCTAGTCTTCCTTCATCAAGGCCTTTTTTTATCATATCTTCATCTAGTTCTAGTGGGATACTTTTTATTTCTTCTTTTACAGCACTAGGAAACTCAGGTCTAAAGCCATATTCATAGATGTATGAAAGAATATCTACTCCAACATCATTTATATGTCCTATTATTTCTACTATTTCTCCAACATAGTTACCTTCTTTTAAGGGGCGAACTAGTACTTTATGTCCTACTACTGCACCATTTAGATATTCATTAGGTATATAAATATTTGTACCTTTTCTATCTGGTTTTACGTAGTATTTGTTATTAGTATCTTTTTCTAATACTCCCACTAAAGGGGTATAATCTCTTTTTATTACTTTGATTATTTTACCTTCGGGGTGGTCAATACTTTTATTTGTTAGTTCTACTAAAACTATATCATTATTTCTTGCACTGTTTATGTTATCTACACTGATATAGATATCTTTTGAATTATCTTCTTTATCTACAAAGCCATAGCCTTTACTAGTCATTAATAATTTTCCTTTGACTAGATGAGAATTACTTAAAAGTAGATATTTCTTCTTTTTATCACTATAGTATACAATACCATTAGAGCATAGTTCATTTAGTGTTTCTTGTAAATTAGTATACTCTTCGATAGTGGTAAAATTTAACATATCATTTATTTCTATTAAGGTATATCCTTTCTTTTCTTTGTTATCTAATATATTTAATATTTTATCTTCCATAACTACCTTCCTTTTACTTATAAATATATTATATATTAAAATTTAGAAAAAAGAAATATTAAATAGACATAAAATCAAAAAAAGAAAGACTTAACGTCTTTCTTTAATCTTATAAGCATTCTTTCTATCTCTTAGGAAATATAATTTAGCTCTTCTTACAACACCTTTTTTAACTACTGTAAGTGATGCAATGTTAGGGCTGTTAACTGGGAATATTCTTTCTACTCCAATACCAGAAACTACTTTTCTTACTGTAAATGTTTCGCTTACTCCAGTTCCTTTTCTTGCAATTACTAATCCTTCGAAATTTTGGATTCTTTCTTTTTCTTTTCCACCTTTAACTTCAATAATCTTACATCCTACGTTTACAGTGTCTCCTACTCTAAATTCAGGAATATTTGGATTAATTTGTTTTTCAGTGATTTGTTCAATTAGGTTCTTTGCCACGATTATTCACACTCCTTTATAAATATAACAATCATATATAGATATATAAAGCGGATTGCTTAATAATAATAGCATATTTTTATAGATTATTCAAGTGTTTTGTTTAAAAATCTATTTTTTTTCACTTGGTTTATTGCTTATTTTTTCGTTTTTAGGTTTTTCTACGATAACTCTTGATATGTTTTTAGTGTTAAGTTTAGATATAACACCTACAAATTCTTCATAGTTTAATTCTTTAATCATTGGTATTACATCATCTTTTAGGGTGTTATCAAATAAGATATTATCCACTATCATATCGTTTACTAGTTCTATATTATCATATAAGTATATTTCGTTACTTACAAGTACTCTTTTTTTTCTTTCAAAGTCTTTTTCTAAGACATTTAAATCTGCAAAAATTTCAGCAATTTTTTTATCTAATTCTTTATATTTTGGTGTTTCATTTATTAATGATAAAAGAATATGAGTATCACAGTTTAGTACATTAAAATATACACTGTTAGTAATTATTCCTTCTTCTTTAAGGGTATAATCAAAGTCACTTGTGTCATCAAATAAAGAAGATAACATTATGTATAGATATAAACTTAGTTTTCTTTTATCGATGTCTTTGAGGTATGGTATTTTTACATTGTATGAATATTTTGGTATATCAGTATTTATGTTTATTATACTTTTTTCTTTTACTACTTCATCTGGTTCTTTTATTTCTTTTATGATAGTTTTAAATGTTTTTGCAAACTCTTTTTTATTTTGATTTTCTTTGATACTAGAAAGTACTTCTTCAGGGTCAAATGATCCTGTTATAACAAGAAACATATTACTTGGATGATAAAAAGTGTTATAACAAGTATATAATAAGTCTTTAGTAATACTATTTACTTCACCATGAGTTCCTATTATGCTTTCTTTAAAGTTATTTTTCTTAAAGATACTTTTTCTTATTTCATCATATAAGATATCTGTTGGTCTATCATCACACATATTTATTTCTTCATTGATTATTCCTTTTTCACTTTCTACATTTTCCTCAGTAAAGTATGGACTTTGTACGTAGTCTAGTAAAAAGTTTATGTTTTCTATAAGGTTATTTGTACCATAAAACAAGTATGTTGTATTTTTGAATGTTGTATATGCGTTACACATAGTTCCTGTTTTAGCATAAAATTCCATTGGTTGTGGGTCTTGTTCTTGTGCAAAAAGTTTATGTTCTAGAAAGTGTGCAATACCATTTGGTACTTTTATAAAGTCTTTTTCACCATTGGGGATAAACTCATTATAGATTGAACCAAACTTAGTTGTAAATGTTACGATATTATTATGATATCTATTGTTGTTATATAAATATACTTCCATGCCGTTATCTAGTTTTTCATAGTAGATTACTTCATTTACTCCTTTAATATTAATCTTTTTCATTGTTAGACTCCTTACCTAAAGTAAATATACTATATAATTTTAGTTTTTTACTTACTTTTACTACATCTTCTTTAGTTACTTTATTAAATGCTTCAATTCTTTCTTCGAAAAGTGCAGAACCTACTAAATCTTTAGCGTAGTATGTATTTAATATACCACTAGGATTATCCATACTTGCTATTATACTGCTTGTTATTGTTTCTTTAGCAGAAGTAAATACATCATCACTTATTTTACCCTTTTCTATGTTAGATAATGTTTTTTTAATTAGTTTTACTACTTTGTCTTTATTTTGATAACTTATACCAGAATAGATAAACAAGATATTATCATATGGTTTTACATCAGCATTTATGTAGTAACACAAACTATTTTTTTCTCTTACATCATCAAATAACATAGAACACGCTGAACCTCCAAGAATTTCATTATAGACTCTTATTACATACTTTCTTTCAAAGTCTGTAAGATTATGCAGGGCATATAACATAGTAAGTTGAGTTTGATTTGTGTTGTCTTCTAGAGAGGCAGTCTTAACTCTTTTAGTAAGTGGAAGTTCTTTTACTAGAATATCATTTTTTTCTTTTTTATATGTAGATATTTTTAGTTTATCTTTCAGCATTTCTTTTAAGGTAGAAGCCTCAATGTTACCAATAAATAATATATCTACAGTGTCTTCTTTTAACATCTTTTTGTAATATTCATATAATTTATGTTCATCAATGTTATTTAACTCTTCTATTTTACCGTAGCTACTATTAGAATAAGGCATATCTTTAGCTGTTTGAAATAAGTTTAGTAAGGCATATTTTAGCTTGTTATCAGTAAGTGATATAATTGATTTTTCTATTTTCTTTTTACATTTATTTACTACATCTTTATTAAAAGAAGAGTCTACTACTAATGGGTTAAATATAGTATCTAAATAAAATGATATAGATTCTGCGTTCATCCCTTCTTCAGTGTATTTTTCGTCTAGGAATCTTGTTTTAAATGATATTGTTGTATCGTTTCCTATTCTAGAAAAAGAAGAAACTATTTTTAGGTCGTATAGATTTTCTGTTTCTTTTACAAAATCTCTTTCTGTTTTATATTTCATATTTGAATCCATTAGAACTGTTTTTAAGAGATTTCTTATTGTGATATTGTTATCTAATTTTGATCTAAATATAGTTTCCATTGTATTTGTTTTAAATTTATCTGTTGTTATTACATGCAAGGATACTGAACCCATAAATATTTTTTCATAATTCATTTTAACCAATCCTTTCCCTATTTATTTTAACCAATTACTTTATTTTTAAACTAGATTCTAGTGCTAAAGTTATCATTTTATCTAATGCTTTTTCTCTATCAGTACTTGATAGTTTTTCTGTAAAGCAAAATGAGTCTGTTACCGTTAAGATACAACTTGCTCTTTTTTTAGAAACGTTGGCATTGTTAAATAGAGCAAATGTTTCCATTTCTACTCCTAAAACTGAGTATTTATCTCTTTTTTCTATGTAGTTATTATTTTGTTCATAGAATACATCTGCACAGTAAATGTTACCTAGTATTAAGTTTATATTTTTTTCTTTGGCAGTATTTGATATTATGTCATTTAATGTTTTTGATGATGCTATTTTATTATACTTATATCCATTTTGGACAAGTGCATAAGTTGATTCACTTATAGAATTATCTACTAGGATTAAATCATTTAGTCTTAGGGCATCACTATAAGCACCACAACTTCCTATTCTAATAATGTTTTCTACATCATAAAAATTAAATAATTCATAAGAATATATACCTATTGATGGGTTACCCATACCTGATGGAAATATTGTTATTAGTTTGTCTTTATAGTAACCAGTGTATGCTGTTATTCCTCTTACTAGATTTACTAATTTTGCTTTTTGTAAGTATTTTTTTGCTATATATTCAGCCCTTTTTGGATCTCCGGGCATTAGAACTGTGCTTGCTATATCTTCTTTTTTTGCTTCAATGTGAACTGTTGGCATAAATTTCCTCCTTTATCTTATAAATAAATGATATCATATTTTTATGCTTTTAGCAAGTATTAAAAAGAAGCCTACTTCTAGACTTCATTATATAAATATTATAATTATTTTACTCTTCTTTTTGTTTTACTATCTGTTTTTAATACGCATACATAGTTATCGTTAAATGTTGTTTCTTCTTTAGAGTATGGAAGTATTAATTTACTTTCTAGATCTCTTAAAAATTTTATTTTATCTTTTATATCTTTATCATAGATACTACCATATATTCCCATAACTATATTATTTTTACCACTATTATGAATATCTGCCCAACATTTAGCATTTTCTTTTACATATGGATTTTCTGTAATAAAAGTATATGGTTTATCTATACTAGGTAAGTGAATAATGTTTCCTGTACTAAACATTGCATTATTTCTTTCATATAGCAATGGGTCACCATTATAATTTACTGCAAAGTAATATGGTAAAATATTATCATTCTTCTTACCTAACTTATTGAATCCTATATGATATGGTGTAATTACTTTTATATCACTTGATGGAGTTATACTATCTAATACTCCCTTACCTACTTCATAAGTTGTATTTAAATCTATTTCATCAAGTCCCATATAAGAAAGTGTTTCTATATAGTTTTCTACCATAGACTCTCTAGAAGCATACCAGTCACATAATTCTTTATAAAATTGTTTTGATGTTATTGTTCCTAAATAATCGTTAGTTGCTTCTTTGTATTGTAACGCTAAAAATATTAAGTATTCTTTCATTATATTTTGTTCTTTTGTATCCATAATATTTCCCCCTTATAATTAAATACTATTCTATACTTGTGATACTTTTTGCTGTTTGTGGGTATTAGTATAGCATAAATGGTATTAGTTGTCAAGGGTTAGGGAGTAATGGAGAGGGCGGCGCGAGTTGAAAGAGCAAAAGCGGAATTACCATCTTCATCATTAAAAGAAAATATACCAGAGCTACTATAAGGAGTAGTATAAGCACTACCACCACGACTAAACCAAGAATTTCCGTAGTAAGAAAAGCACGTGTAGTCTCTATACCAGCCGCCATTAATATTTGTACTATTGTTTATTAAAACAACCTCTCCAGTCGCATCACCTAGTCTGCCTCTATTTGATGCTGTTTGATCTTTGCATGTTGTTCCATATGCATATGAAGTTAAATATTTTATTGTGTCGGTATTATATATAAAATTAGTCCCTGCATCACTTGCATAATATGTATATGTTGTTCCATTAGTGCTTGACATATTACCCATTACATATTCATCCGCTCCTCCAGACATATCATATACTCCATATACATTACCTGTAGTAGATGCTGTTTGTCCTAGTGTTGTATTATATGCATTACATATTGTATCATAATCTATACCACTATTTTTCATAGGTCCACATCCTGTCATAGATGTCCTATAACCCAAATTCTTTTCTCCATAACAGTTTTTTGATATTTCTGTACAACTTCCATTTGTACACCTTCCATATTTAGAGTTAGTTAGGTATGCTACTGCTCCCCACTCCATATTTGTAAGCATATGAGAATCTGTATTTGTTCTTGAGGTTGTTAGTCCGTATATATTATTACTTGCTTGCATATCATATATCACTCTCCAAAAGTTAGATACCGTATTCTTTCTCCATGACGCTACGTTTGGAAGTATTCTTGGTGTTAGTGTTGTACCATTTCCTCCACCATACTCTTCTACCTCTGGATTACTACTTGATAGTTCAAACTTACCAATCCAAAATCCTGTTAGTTCTTCTGTACCAAAAGTAAATGCTGGATGTGTATAGTAATCTCCATTGCTACCTGTACATGTTTCATTTGGACTTCCCACAGTACTTGATGGTGCTGCATAACTATATGTACAACTTATTGTGCCAGTAGAATTTGTACTATCTTCAAAAACTATATCTATACCCGTAGTTTGCGCGTTATAACTATCTGTCCCTATTACTTTGTCTTTGTTCCATACTTTATACTTGTATCTTGGTATCCATACGTAGAACGCTAGTATATCTTCATCCTCAATTGTTGTTCCTACAGAAGTATTTTGATATGCACTGCGATAAGCTCTTGTTACTAATACTGCGTTTGCCCATATCTTATTATCATAGTTATACCAAGAATTATTATTATTTGTACTATCTGCTTTTACCCAAGAGGATGTAGATTCATTATAAATTACTGGTATTAGTCCTTGTACTAGTTCTGGAACATTTGCATTAGTTATTGTTGGTGTATCTCCTCCATCATCTTCTTTACAAGCATCTAAGTATCCTACTAGACTACCGCCTTGCATAGTTATAGGATTTTCCATATTACCATCTATATAGATTATTAATTTAAATGATACCCTAGAAGATAATCCCACTTCGTAATTGTCCAAAAGAATTATACTGGAGTTATTATTAACAGTTTTAAAGTTACCTTCAGTGTATACTGTATAACTAGAGTTATTTGTGTTAGTCATAAGTACATACTTAAAACTTTCTTCTTTTAAATTGTCCGTAATAGTAGTTATATGAAATTTTACTGTCACATTAGCAGTTTCATTAGTTTGGTTATCTATACTAAAGGTAGTAGATTCTCCATCTATTGTATAATCAAATATTGGACCAATATTATTTATTTCTATATTATCTCCCTTAGTACAATAAAATCCTGAAATATCCCCAATACGTAAAGTAAGTTCTGTGTTTTCAGTGCTTCGCCATATAGTTAAAGCGTATGTTCCTACTAGTGCTATTACTATTAATATTATTACAGATATCATTAATTTTACTATTTTACTCTTATCATTTTCACTACTCATAATAATTTTACTCCTTTTACACATGAAAAAAACTATAGACAAAACTATCTATTTCTAGATATTTTATCTA